>JACRYN010000031.1_pt1 | contig 62804 bp, 45 predicted proteins | sample 8023231 | NCBI WGS metagenome assembly JACRYN01 (sample SAMN15756473, study PRJNA655841) | gut metagenome | isolation source: fecal sample D84 from domestic dog with diarrhoea | host: Canis lupus familiaris | place: South Africa: Mmabatho, Mahikeng | collected 2019-09
TTCCTGAGTAAGCGCGGCGCCTATGGGTTTTTCGCGAGCAAGCTCGCTCCTACAGAGGCAATGACGCAGGCTCAAGCGTGTCCAAACCGCAGTATCACCCGGCGGTTGTGCTTGCTCTTTTTCTCGATCTTCTCGCAGAACACCCGACCGATTTCCTCGGTATTGAGCACATGGGTACCGCCGCAGGGCTGGATATCGATGCCGGGGATTTCAATCACCCGTACCGAACCGGAGACCACCGGCGGCGCAACCGCCTGAGTGCGGGTGATCTGCAGCAGGGTCGCGTACTCGGTGGCAGGCATCGACAGCGTTTTCACCGCGTGGGCCTGCTCGATCAGGGCGTTGAGGTCACGGGTGAGGCCGTCTTTGTCCAGGGTCATCTCCGGCAGGTCGAAATCCAGTCGGCCTTTATCCGCACTGATGCTGCAACCGGTCACGGGCGCGTCGATGAGGGAGCACAGCAAGTGCAGGCAAGTGTGCATCTTCATGTGCTGGTAGCGCCGCTCCCAATCCAGCCCGGCGTCGACCTGGACGCCAGCGGCCAACTGTTCGGGGCAATGGTCTACCTGATGCCAGATGATCGAGCGCAACACCGGATCGCGCACGGTGCCTGTCACCTCGACCCGTGTGCCATCGGCCAGGGTGAAGTGGCCGGTATCGCCTGGTTGCCCGCCGCCGGTGGGGTAGAACAGGGTGTGCTCCAGGGCGATACCTTGTTCGCTGACGGCAATCACCCGGGCGCTGAAGGCGTTCTGGTAGGGCGCGCTGTCAAACAGCGCCAGGGTTTCCATGGTATGCACGGACATGTTCAACCTCCGACGATCAATGGGGTGGCTTGCAAGAGGTGGCGCACCAGTGCGCTCAAGCCAGGGGGAGAGAGCAGGGTGATTTCAAATTCCGGCCCGCACACCTTCAGGTTCAGCGGCAGGCGTGGCAGTTGCTCGTCGTTGTCGAGGCGACGCAGGCGAAACTGCAGGTGGTGCCGCTCTTTCACCGTGGGTTCGAGCATCAGTCCTTGCAGCGGATGAAAGTCGGCGTCCAGCACGGTGACCTTGTGGCCGGCACTCACTTCGCCCACCACGTGCAAGCGCTCATCCAGGGCAAAGGCGCCGAGGTAGTTGCTATGGTCCGATTCATCGTTTTTCTGCAGTTGGATCTGGTTGACCACCTTGACCTTGGTGCCTGCCGGCACGTCCTGGGTAATCACGCAGGAGGGGCTGATAAACACGTTATCGCCGATCGAAACATAGCCCAGCACCCGGGCGCCGGCGCCGACTTCGACGTTGTTGCCCAGGCGCGGGTGGCGTTTGCCGTCCGGGTTGTTGGCAATACCGCGCGCACCCAGGGTCACGCCGCAGAGGATATAGCAGTCGTTGCCGATCACGCAGGTCTCGCCGATGACCGTGCCGTAGCCATGGTCCAGCACAAAGCGCCGGCCGATGCGCGCTGCCGGGTGAATCTCGGCGCCGGAGAGAATCTTGCCCTGGTTACTCAGTTTGAGGGCCATGCGCGAAAAATCGCCGTGGTCAGCGGCCTGGAAATGCCACACCAGGTGCGCAAGGCGGTAGAACAGCACGGCCTTGAACGAGGCGTAGGATTCCAGGATCAACTCACCGCGCCCACGGGACGCGGGGTCGCGATAGGCATAGGCAATCAGGTCCTCGGCCACCGCCTGGGCGGCGGTCTGGATCAACGGTGCCAGGTGCGGCTCCAGCTGCTTCATCTGTCTGGGCGTCAGGGTGGTGATGAGGTGGGTGAGCAACTCATCGTGCAGCTGTTGCATGTCGATAAAGCCCCCCATGGAGACACCCCCGTACATTGAATGGTTGGAAACCCCGTTATTCGAAACTGGGCAGGTAGCTGTCGGCATTGTCGTAGACCATGGTCAACACCACCGTTTCAGGCGGCAGTTCGGGGGCGAGTTGGGCGATGGCAACCATGTTGGCGGCCGAAGACAGCCCGAGGCTGATGGCATCGGTGCGCATGATGCGTTTGATCATGTCCAGGCAATCGGCGTGCGACACCTTGAGCATGCCGTCGATCACGTCCAGGTTGAGGATGCTGGGGATCAGGCCAATCGACAGGCCCTGGATCCCGTGCGCTGCGTGTTGGTCTTTGAGCAGGTCGCACTCTTCCGGTTCTACACCCATCACCCGCAGCGCTGGCCAGGCGGCCTTGAGGGTTTCGCCGATACCGGTGATGTGTCCCCCGGTGCCAATGCCGCTGACGAAGTAGTCCACGCGCTGTTCACCGAAGGCGCGAAGGATTTCCGGGGCGGTGGTGTCGCGGTGGGTTTGGGGGTTGGCGCCATTGCGTTGCTGGTTGAGCATCACGTAGTTGGGGTTCTCCAACTGCAGCTCCATGCACTTTTCGCCGTGGGAGTTATTGCCCAGGCGACTGTCGGACAGCACTACCCTGGCGCCATACAGACGCAGCAGTTTCTGTTTTTCCGGGCTGTAGTTGTCAGGGATCACCAGCACTACTTTGTAGCCCAGCACATTGCCGGCCATCGCCAGGCCAATGCCGGTGTTGCCGCCACTGGGTTCGATGATGGTCTGCCCGGAATCACGGATCAGCACGCCGCGGCGCTCGGCATCCAGGATCATGCCCAGGGCGATGCGCGCCTTGTGGCTGCCGCCGGGGTTGAGGGACTCCAGCTTGGCGTAGACCTCGATGCCGAGGTCTTCGGAAAACTGGGCCAGACGCACGATCGGCGTTTGGCCGATGACGTCGAGAATGGAGTTATGCAGCATCAGCACGTCCCCACTTTCAGTACAACGGCATGTCAGGTTCGACGTCGCGAACCCAATGTTTCATGCCACCCTGGAGGACTTTGGTGTTGGCAAAGCCGGCCGCCAACAGGGTGCTGGCGGCTTGCTCGGCACGGGCGCCTGCGTAGCAGATCAGGTAGTGGGTGTTGTCGCGGCTCAGGCTGGCGAGTTGCCCATCCAGTTCTGCCAACGGGATATGCACCACGCCCGGTAATTTGCACACTTCCAGTTCGCTGGCGTCACGCACGTCGAGCAATACATCGGCGCTGCTGGGGTGTTCGAGCACTTGCTTGAGCACCTGGGGCTTGATGTAGCGTTCCGCGGCCAGGGAGGGCAGGCTCGGTACGGCATCGGCGCAGGTGGCCGGCGCGACGGTTTCGCTATGGCGCAGGTCCGAGCAGCAGGGGCAATCAGCGCGGCGCTTGAAGCGGATTTCGCTGAACTTCATCGCCAGCGCGTCGAAGCGCATCAAGCGGCCGGACAGGGGTTCGCCAATACCGATCAGCAATTTGATCGCCTCGGTGGCCTGGATCATACCGACCACGCCCGGCAACACGCCGATCACACCGCCCGCGCTGCAATTGGGTGCCAACTCTGCGGGTGGGGCCTTGGGGAACAGGCAGCGATAGCACGGCCCACCTTTATAGTTGAGCACGCTGATCTGCCCGTCGAAACGGTAGATAGCGCCGTACACCAAAGGTTTGCCCAACTGCACACAGGCGTCGTTGACCAGGTAGCGGGTGTCGAAATTGTCGGTTCCGTCGATCACCAGGTCATAGGCGCCCACCAGTGCCAGGGCGTTGTCGCTGTTGAGCGCGGTGTTGTACGCGTTGATCTGGATATGCGGATTGAGGTCCAGCAGGCGCTGCTTGGCGGACTCGACCTTGGGCATGCCCAGGGTGCTGTTGCCATGCACGATCTGGCGTTGCAGGTTGCTGCTTTCCACCACATCAAAGTCCACCAGCCCCAGGGTGCCGATGCCGGCCGCCGCCAGGTACAGGCTGATGGGCGAGCCCAGGCCGCCGGTACCGATGACCAGCACCTTGCCTTTCTTCAGGTTCAATTGGCCTTCGCGGCCGACGCCCGGCAGGGTGATGTGGCGCACATAGCGCTGCACTTCTTCGTTGCTCAGGGCATCGATGTCCATGCCACCTGAAGTGGCGAGCAACACTTCGATCCGGGATTTCGGCGGCAGGGGTTCATCGGCGTCGATCAACTCCTCCTCGGCGGTAAACAGGAAGTGTTCCTTGAGCTGGTCGTTCTTTTCATGGAACAGGTGCTGACGCAATTGGGGGTGATGGGTGCAGAGATTTTCAATGACTTCGCGCAATGTCGATCCGGCGCCCTCAAGGGTCGATTCCGGCAGCTTGGCCACGCGAACCAGAATGTCGGGGAAAGAGACAGCGTTCATGGACAACTCCGTGTGCAGGTCGTTGAAAGGTTGAAGGGAGAAATGCTTGCCATCCCAGGCAAACAGCTTGGAGCCCAGGGCCTGGCCCTGGCGGACATCCACCACCAAATAGCTGACGGGGAAGATCGGCTCGCCCAGGAACAGTGCCTTGTCCTGGTCTTCGTCACTGAAATAGGCGCCCACATCCGGGTGTGAGTGGTAAATCACTACCACCGGGTTGTCACTGCGAAACGCCTTGTTCATCAGCAGGGTGTCGGCCACCGAAAAGGTGTAGCCATTGGCCGCGCTGCGTGGGTACATCTCGGGGTTCTTGCGGTGCAGCTCATTCTGGATATTGCTGCCCAGGTACACGCTGCCGTCGGCGAAGACGAAACCACAGCACTCCTCGGGATAGCTGCGGCTGGCGTGGGCGTAGATCTGTTCCAGGGCGGTAGGGCGGAGGACGTCCATGTTTCTCTCGCGTTGGTTGAGGGTCACTTTTTCTTGGCCATGAGTTTTTCGATCGGCAATTTGGTGATCGCAAAGCCGGCCAGCAGGATCGCCGAGTACAGCATCAGGTCGCGGGAAATTTCCACGCCTTCGTACCAGGCTCCGATGATGACCGCGAACACCGGGAAGATGATGAAGACGAACGACAGGATGATCGGGCTCAGGCGCTTGAGCAGCATGAAATACACAATGAACCCGCCCACCGAGGCCACCAGCCCCAGGTAGAACAGCGCGCTCCAGGAGCGCAGGGTAATGGCGTCGAACGTCGGTGTTTCAAACCACAGGCCGGCCAGGAACAGCATCAGCCCGGCAATGCCGATGGGCAGGGTGTTGTAAGTGATGACGCTGATGGCGCTGCCTTTTTGTTTGGTAATGACATAGCACAAGGCGTGCATGATCGCGGCGCTCAGAATGGCCAGTACCCCGAAGAACTCGGCGTGGTCCAGATGCAGGCCCTGGCTCTTGATGATCATGTAAAGGCTGCCGAAACCAATGCCGATGCCGACCACCTGGGAGAAATAGATGCGCTCGCGCAGGAACAGCGCGGAGAAGATCAGGATGAACACTGGCATGCAGCTGAACAGCAGGGCCGTGAGGCCCGACGACACATGCATTTCGCCGTAATTGAGCAAATAGTAGGGAACGCTGAAGTAGGACAGGGTCACGAATACGAAGAACCAGCGGCTTTCCCGGGGAAACAGGATCGGCTCACGGCGCACCATGGCAAAACACAGGAACAGCGGAAACGCGATGAGAAAGCGCAGGCCGGCAGATGTCAGCGGCGGCACGCTCTCGACGGCGATCTTGATGCCCAGCCACGTAGTGCCCCAACTCAGGCACACGATAAGGAACATCACGCTGGTCACCAGCCCGGCGAGCCACTGTTTTTGCGTTTTTGTTTTTGCAGTGTTTTCGAGAACGGCGGACATTGGCATCGTTTATTGCTTCCCTGGGCCGAAATTGAACTCTATATTGAACTTGTAATGAGTTATGTTTATCGGCGATTGAACCCGTAAAAGCACACTATTAGGGCGAAAGATGGCTGTCAAAACAAATATTGACATGGTGTCAATTATGCGTGAGGGCCTGTCCAACGGGCAGGGCGTGAAGTACAAGCGCCTGTCTGATGTGATGGAACGGGGCATCCTCGAAGGCTTGATTGAACCGGGACGAAAACTGCCGCCCCATCGGGTGCTTTCCGACAATTTAGGCGTGACCATCGGCACCATCAGCCGGGCTTACGGTGAACTGGAACGCCTGGGCCTGGTGGTTGCACGGGTAGGTGACGGCACCTTCGTGCGCAAGCGTGGGATGGAGCGCCAGCGTGATGAGGGCTTTCGTAATTTCAGCGAGGAGCCGCGCCAGTACTTCGACATGAGCCGCAACATGCACATTCCCGGGCAAGAGACGGTGTTTCTCGCCCAGAGCTTCCAAACCCTGTCGACCAACGCCAAGTTCCTCCAGGACATCAGCGCCTACACCCCCGACGCCGGCCTGCCGCGTTACCGTGAAGCGGGCGCGCAATGGCTGGTACAGCGCGAGTTTCATCCGATTCCCGAGCAGGTCATCTGCGTCAACGGCGGCCAGCACGGCTTGCTGTGCGCCATGATGGCGTTGCTGCGTGCTGGCGATACAGTGGTGACCGAGCAACTGACTTACCCAGGGCTGATTACCGCCGCACGCATGTTGGGGGTGCGGCTGATCGGCCTGGAGATGGACGAGGAAGGTGTGCTGCCCACGGCGCTGGATGAGGTCTGTCGCAATCACCGTATTTCGGCGTTGTACTGCACGCCGACTATCCAGAATCCGACCACCGCTGTGTTGTCGGTGGCGCGCCGCGAAGCCTTGGCCAGGGTGTGTCGCGAACATAACCTGCTGATTCTGGAGGACGAAGCCCACGGTGTGCTGGTGGAGGACCGTCCGCCGCCCCTCAGTTATTTCGCGCCTGAGCGTACGATCTTGATCAGCAGCCTGAGCAAGGCGGTATCGGCCGGTTTGCGGGTGGGCTACGTGCATGCGCCGCCGGCGCTGGTCAGTCGCATTTCGGCGGCGTTGCGTTCGACCTGCTGGATGGCCACACCTGTGACCCTGGAACTGGCGACCCAGTGGATTGAAAACGGCACGGCGGAATATTTGTTGCGTCAGCAGATCAACGAGATCAGCCGTCGCAAGACGCTGGTCGAAGATTTATTGACCGGCCTGGCCTATCGCACCCACCTCAATAGCCCGCACTTCTGGATCGAAGTACCGGAGCCCTGGCGGGCCTCGGAAATCGAGGCAGAGCTCAAGCAGAATAATTACCTGATCGCCACCGCCGAGGCGTTTGCCGTGGGGCAGACGGCGGTGCCGCAGTTTATTCGGGCGAGTATCTGCAACACGTCGGGTGATGATCAGTTATTGCGCGAGGGGTTTGATGCGCTGGCGACGGCGTTGGGGCAGGGGGGCGGGCGGTTTCATCTGTGAGACCGCGTTATTGCTCGTTCCCACGCTCTGCGTGGGAATCCATCTTGCGACGCTCCGCGTCGCTATTGCGGGACGCGGAGCGTCCCAGGCGGTGTTCCCACGCAGAGCGTGGGAACGATCAGATCACTTGAAGCGCCGCTCCACACCCTTCTCCACCAGAATCTTCGCCGAAATCTCTTCCACCGAAAAATGCGTGGAATTGATGTGCGCGATATTCTCCCGGCGAAACAGATTTTCTACTTCACGCACTTCAAATTCGCACTGGGCATAGCTGGAGTAGCGGCTGTTGGGCTTGCGTTCGTTGCGGATGGCGGTCAGCCGGTCCGGGTCGATGGTCAGGCCGAACAGCTTGTGTGAATGCGCGCGCAAGGCGGCGGGCAGGGTCAGGTGCTCCATGTCGTCTTCGGTCAGCGGGTAGTTGGCCGCACGAATACCGAATTGCATGGCCATGTACAGGCAGGTGGGGGTCTTGCCGCAACGCGACACGCCCACCAGTATCAGGTCGGCCTTGTCGTAGTAGTGGGTGCGGGCACCGTCGTCGTTGTCGAGGGCGAAGTTCACCGCCTCGATACGCTCCATATAGTTGGAGTTATGCCCGATGGAATGGGACTTTCCGACGGAATAGGACGAATGTTCACTCAACTCCTGTTCCAGCGGCGCCAGGAAGGTAGAGAAAATGTCGATCATGAAACCATTCGACGTTGCGAGAATCTCACGAATGTCTTGATTGACGATGGTGTCGAAAATGATCGGGCGAAAACCGTCTTTTTCAGCCGCCAGATTGATTTGTTGTACCATGGCCCGCGCTTTATCCACGCTGTCTATATAAGGCCGGGTGAATTTGGCGAAGGTAATGTTTTCGAACTGCGCGAGCAGGCTCTGGCCCAATGTTTCGGCTGTGATGCCGGTGCCGTCGGAAATAAAGAAAGCAGATCGTTTCATTTGAGCCCTGGGCCTTAAGCTGATGGCGAATCTTGGATATGATAGGCGCGATTTTGCCGTCCCGCAGTGGGCCGCATTCTCACTTATTTTCCAGGTCCAGGCCACAAGCGCTGGCGTTAGCTCCTACTGAGCAACCCGCGTCCTGAGCTTTTCCAACACAGAAAGTGGAGAGATCACCTTGGTAGAGTACGTAGTTTCCCTCGATAAGCTCGGCGTCCATGATGTAGAGCATGTGGGGGGCAAGAACGCATCCCTCGGCGAGATGATCAGTAATCTTGCAGGCGCTGGTGTCTCGGTGCCCGGTGGTTTCGCCACCACGGCCCAGGCTTACCGCGACTTCCTCGAGCTGAGCGGCCTCAACGCCCAGATCCACGCCGCGCTGGACGCCCTGGACGTCGATGACGTCAACGCCCTGGCCAAGACCGGCGCCCAGATCCGCCAGTGGATCATGGAAGCCGAGTTCCCCGAGAAGCTCAACGAAGAAATTCGCACCGCCTTCGCCACTCTGTCGGCCGGTAACCCGGACATGGCTGTTGCCGTGCGTTCCTCTGCCACCGCCGAAGACTTGCCGGACGCCTCCTTTGCGGGCCAGCAGGAAACCTTCCTCAACATTCGCGGCGTCGAAAACGTGATCCGCGCGGCCAAGGAAGTGTTTGCCTCCCTCTTTAACGACCGTGCGATTTCCTATCGCGTACACCAGGGTTTCGACCACAAGCTGGTGGCCCTGTCTGCCGGTGTGCAGCGCATGGTGCGTTCGGAAACCGGCACTGCCGGTGTGATGTTCACCCTGGATACCGAATCCGGTTTCCGTGACGTGGTGTTTATCACCGGCGCCTACGGCCTGGGCGAAACCGTCGTACAAGGCGCGGTCAACCCCGACGAATTCTACGTACACAAGGGCACCCTCGAAGCGGGCCGCCCGGCCATCCTGCGCCGTAACCTGGGCAGCAAGGCCATCAAAATGATCTACGGCGATGAGGCCAAGGCCGGTCGCTCGGTCAAAACCGTTGAAGTCGACAAGGCCGAGCGCGCGCGTTTCTGCCTGACCGACGCTGAAGTCAGCGAGTTGGCCAAACAAGCGATGATCATCGAAAAGCACTACAAGTGCCCGATGGACATCGAGTGGGCCAAGGACGGTGACGACGGCAAGCTGTACATCGTGCAGGCTCGCCCGGAAACCGTGAAGAGCCGCACTTCGGCCAACGTCATGGAGCGCTACCTGCTCAAAGAAACCGGCACCGTGCTGGTAGAAGGCCGTGCCATTGGCCAGCGCATTGGCGCAGGCAAGGTGCGGATCATCAAGGACGTGTCCGAGATGGACAAGGTCCAGCCGGGTGACGTACTGGTTTCCGACATGACCGACCCGGATTGGGAACCGGTGATGAAGCGCGCCAGTGCCATTGTCACCAACCGTGGCGGGCGTACCTGCCACGCGGCGATCATTGCCCGTGAGCTGGGGATTCCGGCAGTCGTGGGTTGCGGCAACGCCACCCAACTGCTCAAGGATGGCCAGGGCGTGACCGTTTCCTGCGCCGAAGGCGATACCGGCTTTATCTTCGAAGGTGAGCTGGGCTTCGATATCAAGCAAAACTCCATCGATGCCATGCCCGACCTGCCGTTCAAGATCATGATGAACGTCGGCAACCCGGACCGCGCCTTTGATTTCGCGCAGTTGCCGAACGCCGGTGTGGGCCTGGCCCGCCTGGAATTCATCATCAACCGCATGATCGGCGTGCACCCCAAGGCACTGCTGAACTATGACGGGCTGCCGCTGGACATCAAGGAAAGCGTCGACAAGCGCATCGCCGGCTACAACGACCCGGTAGGTTTCTACGTCGAGAAACTGGTCGAAGGCATCAGCACCCTGGCTGCGGCGTTCTACCCGAAAAAGGTCATCGTGCGCCTGTCGGACTTCAAGTCCAATGAATACGCGAACCTGATCGGCGGCAAGCTCTACGAGCCGGAAGAAGAAAACCCGATGCTGGGTTTCCGCGGCGCCTCGCGTTACATCAGCGAAGCCTTCCGTGACTGCTTCGAGCTCGAATGCCGTGCGCTCAAGCGTGTGCGCAACGAGATGGGCCTGACCAACGTCGAGATCATGGTGCCGTTCGTGCGCACCCTGGGCGAAGCGAGCCAGGTCGTGGACCTGCTGGCAGAAAACGGTCTGACCCGCGGCGAGAACGGCCTGCGCGTGATCATGATGTGCGAATTGCCGTCGAACGCCATCCTGGCTGAAGAGTTCCTGGAGTTCTTCGACGGTTTCTCCATCGGCTCCAACGACCTGACCCAGTTGACCTTGGGCCTGGACCGCGATTCGGGGATCATCGCCCACCTGTTCGACGAGCGTAACCCAGCGGTCAAGAAGCTGCTGGCCAACGCCATCCAGGCTTGTAACAAGGCTGGCAAGTACATCGGTATCTGCGGCCAAGGCCCTTCGGACCACCCTGACCTGGCCAAATGGCTGATGGAGCAGGGGATCGAGAGCGTCTCGCTGAACCCCGATTCCGTGCTGGAAACCTGGTTCTTCCTGGCTGAAGGCCAAGCGTCCGCCTAAGGGCGTAAGGTCAAAAGTGCCGGTCACTCGTTGCGGGTGACCGGCATTCTTATCTGTACAGGGCGGGAATCCTTGCGGACGCCGCCCTTTTTTGTGCAAGAGCATTATGCAAAGCAGCAGCCATCTGTTTCCTGTCGCCCTGATCAGTGCTGAACGTCGCGGCGACCTGAGTGAAGACGTCTACCGGCTCAAACCCGGTAACAGCCCGGACGGCACCGTCGAGCTGGCGGTTACCCGTTTGGGCCTGGCCGATGTCCCGGAAAACCGGGGCACGCCGATTATTTTGTTGCATGGCAGTTTTTCCAACCGGCGTTTCTGGTATTCGCCCAAAGGTATCGGCCTGGGGGCTTACCTGGCGCGTCGCGGATTTGATGTGTGGATCCCGGAAATGCGCGGCCATGGTTTGTCCAAACGCAATCACGACTACGCCAGAAACCGTGTCGCCGATTACGCGCGCTACGATTTGCCGGCCGTGGGGGCGTTTGTGTGTGAGCAAAGCGGGCAGATTCCGCACTGGATCGGGCATTCCCTCGGTGCCACTACCCTGGCTGCGGCCTTGGGTGGGCGGCACTTGGATGCATCAGGGGTGGCCTCGGTGGCGTTGTTCGGCTGCCAGGTCAGTCGCACCCACTGGCCGTTGAAAATTCCACCGGTGGAGTGGAGTGGTCGCTTTATTCTCAAGCGCCTTGCCCATCTGTCCGGCCCACGCTTCAAGCGTGGGCCCGAGGACGAGCCGGCCGGCGTCATGATCGAAGCGATGCGTTGGAACGGCCTGTTCGGCCGGTTTGGCGATGCCGAGCATGATTGGTGGAAAGGCTTGGCGCAGGTCGATGTGCCGCTGTTGGCGGTGAGCGCAGCGGGCGACCGGCAAGACCCGGACTGGGCCTGCCGCAAGCTCTTCGAGCAAGTGGGCAGCGAGCATCGCCAGTACCTGTGCCTGGGACGTCAGCAAGGTTTCAGCGAGGATTTCGGCCATGTGCAGATGCTGGTCAGCAAAGCGGCCCAGGCCCAAGTGTGGCCTTTGGTCGAGCGTTGGTTGAACGACCCGCTGACACCCTTGTTGGGTACGCAGCCCGAGGTGTCCGCAGCGGTTTGACGAAACGCTCTACCAAGGGCGTTTCACTCTTGAATGGTTGCGGCTAAGATATGACGCGCCACGCGCTTCTGGTCATATTCAGTCGCGTAACGTGTATTGCGTTGCGCTGATCGTGGTTTGATCATGGCCGCCGCCCACCCGCAGGCGCTTAAAGAATGCCTGTCGCGGGGCGTTTTCTTGATGTACACCGTGGATGTTCGACCTCTTCTTTGATGACAGGAGTTTCTCGATGAACCATTACGTGACCCCCGACCTGTGTGACGCCTACCCGGAGCTGGTGCAGGTAGTGGAGCCGATGTTCAGCAACTTCGGTGGCCGAGACTCCTTTGGTGGCGAGATAGTCACCCTCAAATGCTTCGAGGATAACTCGCTGGTCAAGGCGCAGGCTGACCTGCCGGGCGCTGGTAAAGTGCTGGTGGTAGACGGTGGTGGTTCGCTGCGCTGCGCGTTGCTGGGTGACATGATTGCCGAGAAAGCCGCGAAAAATGGTTGGGAAGGGCTGGTGATTTACGGGTGCATCCGTGACGTAGACGTCATCGCCCAGACCGACCTGGGTGTGCAGGCCCTGGCCTCTCATCCGAAAAAAACCGACAAGCGCGGCCTTGGCGACCTGAACGTGCCGGTAACATTCGCAGGCGTGACGTTCCGCCCCGGTGAGTACATTTATGCCGATAACAACGGGGTGATCGTGTCACCCAGCCCGCTGAAAATGCCTGAATAAACTGCCGCAACCGATCGGGGTGAGGATGTTCGAAGAAGAAAACGCGCAATGGGGGCTGGTGCATGCCCTGGTGCTGGACGGTAAAGGCGGTGCGCGTTCGATTGCCCGGACTGAGCTCGACGATTTGCAGTTGCAGCCCCAGGAAAGCCTGTGGCTGCACTGGGATCGCAGCCATCCTCAAACCCAGACCTGGCTGCGTAAATCCAGCGGCCTGAGCGAGTTTGCCTGTGACTTGCTGCTGGAGGAAAACACCCGCCCACGCCTGTTGCCGCTGCCGGACGCCGAATTGCTGTTGTTTCTGCGCGGGATCAATCTCAACCCAGGCGCGGAGCCGGAAGACATGGTGTCGGTGCGCATCTTCGCCGCCGCCAACCGAGTGATTTCCCTGCGTTTGCGCCCCTTGCGCGCTACCGATGAGTTGCTGGTGCAACTGGCAGACGGCAAAGGCCCCAGGACGGCGTCTGAACTCATCCTTTATATGGCTCAGTACCTGACCAACAAAGTGCAGGATCTGGTCGCTGGCTTGTCTGAAATCGTCGATTCCGAGGAAGAAAAACTCGATGCCGACGAACGGTATACCCCGGAGCACGGCAGCGTTCTGCAGATCCGTCGAAGAGCCGCCGGACTCAAGCGCTTCCTGGCCCCACAGCGGGATATTTTCGCCCAGCTGACACGAATCAAATTGGCGTGGTTCTGCGACGACGATGCCGACTATTGGAACGAACTGCACAACAGCCTGACCCGTTACCTGGAAGAGCTGGAATTGGCCAGAGAGCGCGTGGGGCTTGTGCTGGAGGCTGAAGACCGGCGCTTGAGCCTGCGCATGAACCGCACCATGTACCGCTTCGGGATCATCACCGGGATCTTCTTGCCGATGAGTTTTCTTACCGGTTTGCTCGGTATCAATGTGGGCGGCATTCCGTTCTCTGCCAGCCCTTATGGATTCATGATTGCGTGCCTGTTGATGGTGTCTGTGGCACTGGGGCAATGGTGGCTGTTTCGACGATTGCGCTGGGTTTGACCTGAATATGACCTGAACGTAAGAAAGGGCCGATGTGACCCGATGAATTTTACCCTCGTCTTTTAAATCACTTGCGAGAGGTCTCTATGCACGATCCGTTCGAACAATCTTTGCGTGACATGCTCAATGCTTCGCCATCCAACCGTGATGACGATGCCTGCCTGGGCCGCGTACTGAAAACCGCCAACCGTCAGGTAGGGGCGGGTGACCTGTTCGGTCTGCTCGGGCGTTGGTTGCCGGCGTTGATGATGGCCCTGAACAATGGTTCGGCCCATGTGTCACCGGTTTCCCGTCGTAAACCTCTTGCTAGCACTGCTGATAAGGCTGATTGAATATGGAACTTGATCTCTGGACCCAGAGCCTGGTCACCGCGATGACCGCATTGTGGACCAAGGTGGCGAATTTCATTCCCAACCTGTTTGGTGCCCTGGTCCTGGTATTGCTGGGTTTTGTCGTGGCCAAGCTGCTCGATACCCTGCTGTCCAAATTGCTCGCCAAACTGGGGCTCGATCGCCTGATGGCGGGCACTGGCCTGACCAAATTGCTCGGCCGCGCGGGGTTGCAAGTACCGATTTCGACCCTGATCGGCAAGATCGTCTATTGGTTTGTTCTACTTATTTTTCTGGTTTCTGCAGCGCAGTCCCTTGGACTTGAGCGAGTTTCAGCTACGCTCGACATGCTGGCACTGTATTTGCCGAAAGTTTTCGGCGGCGCGCTGGTGCTGCTGGTGGGGGTTTTACTCGCGCAACTGGCCAACGGGCTGGTGCGCGGGGCCGCCGAAGGCGTGGGGTTGGACTACGCGGCAGGCCTGGGGCGAATCGCACAGGGGCTGGTGATCATCATCAGTATTTCCGTCGCGATCAGCCAGTTGGAGGTCAAGACTGACCTGCTCAACCACGTTATTGTGATTGTTTTGATTACCGTTGGTCTGGCAGTTGCGCTGGCCATGGGGTTGGGAAGCCGGGAAATTGCCGGTCAGATTCTTGCGGGAATCTATGTGCGTGAGCTGTATCAAGTTGGGCAACAGGTGCGTGTGGGCGAGGTCGAAGGGCAAATCGAGGAGATCGGCACAGTCAAGACGACCGTGCTGACCGATGACGGGGAACTGGTGTCACTGTCGAACCGGATTCTCCTGGAGCAGCAGGTCAGTAGCCGCTAATCCGGCAAATCCTGCTAATGTACGCCGCCGCAAACCCGGGTGACCGGGTTGCAGCGGACATTGACCTGACTGTCGGCACGACTTGTTTTGAATAAAGCCCAAACGCTGTCCACGCGCTATGACCCCCGTGAGCTCTCTGATGAGGAGTTGGTCGCGCGCTCGCACACGGAGCTGTTTCACGTAACACGCGCGTACGAAGAATTGATGCGCAGGTATCAACGCACTCTGTTCAACGTTTGTTCAAGGTATTTGGGGAACGATAGAGACGCGGATGATGTCTGTCAGGAAGTGATGCTCAAGGTGCTATACGGCCTGAAGAACTTCGAGGGCAAATCGAAGTTCAAGACCTGGCTGTACAGCATCACGTACAACGAGTGCATCACGCAGTATCGGAAGGAACGGCGAAAGCGTCGCTTGATGGACGCTTTGAGTCTGGACCCCCTTGAGGAGGCGTCTGAAGAGAAGGCGCCGGCACCCGAGGAAAAGGGCGGACTTGATCGCTGGTTGGTGCATGTGAACCCGATTGACCGCGAAATTCTGGTGCTTCGATTTGTCGCAGAGCTGGAATTTCAGGAAATCGCTGACATCATGCATATGGGTTTGAGTGCTACAAAAATGCGGTACAAGCGTGCTCTTGATAAATTACGTGAGAAATTTGCGGGCGAGACTGAAACTTAGTGCGTAGCAAATATCTCTTACGTGTAGGCAAGTTCTGTTAGACTTGTCGCCGAGTTGTCCCCCGGTTTGTGGGACTGCTTTACAATCACCAGATGGGGATTTAACGGATGAAACTGAAAAACACCTTGGGCTTGGCCATTGGTTCTCTTATTGCCGCTACTTCTTTCGGCGTTCTGGCACAAGGCCAAGGCGCAGTTGAAGGCGAGCTGTTCTACAAGAAGCAGTACAACGATAGCGTTAAGCACATCGAAGACGGCTTCAACCCAGGCGCTCGCATTGGTTACTTCCTGACCGACGATCTGTCGTTGAATCTGTCGTACGACAAGACCAACCACACCCGTTCGAACGACGGCACTGGCAACCAGAAGATCAAAGGTGACACTGGCAGCCTCGTTGCTCAGTACCACTTCGGTCAGGCTGGCGTTGATAGCCTGCGTCCATACGTTGAAGGCGGTTTCGGCCACCAGAGCCGTACCAACGTTCAGGCTGACGGCCACAGCGGTCGCGACCAGACCACTTTCGCTACCATCGGTACCGGCGTGAAGTACTACTTCACCAACAACCTGTACGCTCGTGCTGGTGTTGAAGCTGACTACGGTCTGGACAACGGCAAGTGGGACTACTCCGCACTGGTTGGCCTGGGCGTGAACTTCGGCGGTAACGCTGGCGCAGCTGCTCCAGCTCCTACCCCAGCACCAGCTCCAGAGCCAGTTCCAGAGCCAGAAGCTCCGGTTGCTCAGGTTGTTCGTGTTGAGCTGGACGTTAAGTTCGACTTCGACAAGGCCGTTGTTAAGCCTAACAGCTACGGCGACGTTAAAAACCTGGCCGACTTCATGGCTCAGTACCCAGCTACCAACGTAGAAGTTGCTGGTCACACTGACTCCGTAGGTCCAGACGCTTACAACCAGAAGCTGTCCCAGCGTCGTGCTGACGCTGTTAAGCAAGTCCTGGTTAAAGACGGCGTTGCTCCTAGCCGTGTAACTGCTGTTGGTTACGGCGAATCCCGCCCAGTTGCTGACAACGCAACTGAAGCTGGTCGCGCTGTTAACCGTCGCGTAGAAGCGTCGGTTGAAGCTACCGCTCAGTAATTACTGAGTAGTAAAGAAAAGCCCGGCTCAGGCCGGGCTTTTTTTCGCCTGCGATTTGCCTCAGGCGCTTGCCGCAGCGGCGATGCTAGCCATCTGTGCGGCGCCGGCAACCTGGCCAATCACCAGGATGGCCGGGCTCTTCAGTGCAAAGGCTTTTGCAGCTTCATGCATGGCCGCCAGGGAGCTGCGGCATTCGCGTTGCTGGGGCAATGAAGCGTTTTCGATCATTGCCACCGGCATATCCGCAGCCATGCCGCCGTTGAGCAGCTGTTCGCGGATTTCTTCCAGCTTCGCCACGCCCATATATACCACCAGCGTGGTTCCACCCTCCGCCAGCGCACGCCAGTTCAAGCTACTGTCATCCTGGGTATGCGCGGTGACCAAGGTCACTCCACGGCTCACCCCGCGCAAGGTCAAAGGGATGTCACACTGGGTCGCCCCGGCCAGCCCTGAGGTGATGCCATTGACCAATTCCACATCGACTCCACGCTCGCGCAGCCAGGTTGCCTCCTCGCCACCGCGGCCAAAAATACACGGGTCACCGCCTTTAAGACGTACTACGCATTTGCCCTGGCGTGCATAACGCAACATCAGGCGGTGAATGAAATCCTGCGGTGTAGAGCGACATCCCCCGCGCTTGCCAACGGTAATCACCCGAGCGCTGGCGCAGTGTTCCAGTACTGCCGGGTTGACCAGATCATCAATCAGCACGACGTCCGCTGCCTGCAGAGCCCGGACCGCTTTCAGGGTCAGCAACTCCGGGTCACCCGGTCCTGCGCCTACCAGCCACACTTTTGCGCTCATGTTGTTCCCCTTACACACTGATGGCGATTGGCTGCGGGTTGCTGGCCAAAAGACGTTTGATTTCCGGCACGCAGGAGCCGCATTGGGTGCCGCAGCCCAGGGCCTGTTTGAGGCCATCCAGGTCCAGGCCGCTGCCGATACCGGCGCACACGGCGTTTTCGCTGACGTTCTTGCAGTTGCACACAATCTTGTTGCTGGCCGTTGCACCGCCCGGCGGCGCGCTCAAGGGCGCCAGCAACCAGCGCCGCAGTTGCTCGTCGGCCCGGCCTTCCAGCCACAGGCTTTGCAGCCAGTGACGGGCCAGGGTTTCGCCGGCCAGGCGCAGGGCGGTGATGCGACCTTTCTCGATTTTTACGCGCTTGCCGATTGAGCGGCGCGGGTCGTCATAGGCCATTACCGGGCCGTCGTCGAGGCCCAGCAGTTGGTCGATACGGGTCAAGAGTTGCAGGTCGGGCGCCTCGGTATGCGCGGCGCGCACCAGCAGCGCGGGGCGTTCACGGCCAGCCAGGCTCAGGCTGACGTAGGCAAAGGTTTCACACAGTGGGCGCAAGGCTTCGAAGTGCTGCTGTACATCGCCTTCGATCAGCGCAAACAGCTGCCACGGCAGTTGCACTGCTTCCAGGCGCACACCGCTGTGCTTGAGCTCCGGCTGCTTGGACAAAGGGTCGAACGCCGGTTGAGTGAGGGTATTGACGCCGCCCTTGAGAAAGCGGTCGCCCCAGTGCATGGGCAGAAACGCTTGGCCGGGACGCACACTGTCATCGCTGCCGACGGCGACGATCACGCTGCCGCGACGGCTTTTCAGGCTGACCAGGTCACCCTCTTTGAAGCGGTGGCGGCGTAGCTCATCCGGATGCAGGCTCAACAATGCTTCACTGACGTGCCCGAACAGCTGCGCTGCCGTGCCGGTGCGGCTCATCCCGTGCCATTGATCACGCAGGCGACCGGTGATCAGGGTCAGGGGGAATCGCGCATCGCGCTGTTCCTTGGCGGCGCGGTAAGGCTCGGCGACAAATCGCGCCCGGCCCGTGTCAGTAGGGAAAATGCCGTCGGTGTACAGGCGCGACGTACCCGCTTGCGCACCCTCGGGAAAGGGCCACTGCTGCGGGCCGAGCCGGTCGAGCAGGGAGTGGCTGATGCCGGACATATCCAGGTCACGGCCTTGGGTCAGTGGCTTGAATTCATCAAACAGCTGCGCCGCTTGCTCAAAGGCGAACAGGCTCGGCAACCCCGGACGCAGACGACGCTCCAGGCGCTGTGCGAAATCCACCGTGATCGCCCAATCCGCGCGTGCTTCACCCGGTGGGTTGATGGCGCGGCGCACGTGGGAAATACGCCGCTCGGAGTTGGTCACCGTGCCGTCTTTTTCACCCCAACTGGCGGCGGGCAGTAGCAGGTCGGCATAGGCGGCGGTTTCGGTGGTACGAAACGCTTCCTGTAACACCACGAACGGGCACGCGGCCAAGGCGGCACGCACCGCGTTCTGGTCGGGCAGCGATTGGGCTGGGTTGGTACAGGCGATCCACAACGCCTTGATCTTGCCAGCCTGCACCTGTTCAAACAGTTCGATGGCGGTAAGGCCCGTAGTCGCGGGCAGTTGTTCCACGCCCCAATAGGCCGCTACTTCAGCGCGGTGTTCAGGGTTGGCCGCTTCGCGGTGGCCCGGCAGCAAGTTGGACAGGCTGCCGGTTTCGCGCCCGCCCATGGCGTTCGGTTGGCCGGTCAGGGAAAACGGCCCGCAGCCCGGCCGGCCAATGGTCCCCGTGGCTAGATGCAGGTTGATCAACGCGCTGTTTTTGGCGCTGCCAGCGGTGGATTGGTTAAGCCCCATGCACCACAGCGACAAAAAGCTGCTGGAGGTGCCGACCCACTGTGCGCACAGGCGCAGCTGTTCGACGCTGATGCCGCACAGCTGCGTGACCATCTGCGGCGTGTAGTCATGCACCAGGCGCTTGAGTTCGGCCAGGCCTTCGGTATGGGCCTGGATAAACGCACGGTCGACCCAGTCTTCCCACAGCAGTAAATGCAAAATGCCGTGGAACAACGCCACATCCGTTCCCGGCAAGATGGCCAAGTGCAGGTCGGCCAAGTCGCAGGTGTCGGTACGCCGAGGGTCAATCACCAGCACTTTCATCTGCGGGCGTTGCGCCTTGGCTTGCTCCAGGCGTCGGAACAATACCGGGTGGGCGTAGGCCATATTGCTGCCGACGATCATCACGCAGTCGCTGTTTTCCAGGTCTTCATAGCTGCACGGCGGCGCATCGGCGCCCAGGCTGCGCTTGTAGCCGACCACCGCCGAAGACATGCACAGCCGAGAATTGCTGTCGATATTATTGGTGCCCACCAATGCGCGGGCCAACTTGTTGAAGCTGTAATAGTCCTCGGTCAACAGTTGCCCGGAAATATAGAACGCCACACTGTCGGGCCCGTGTTCGGCAATGGTATCGGCGAACACGTTGGCCGCGTGGTCCAGGGCAGTGTCCCAGTCGGTGCGGGTGCGCGCCAGTTCTTTGCCCAAGCGCAATTGCGGGTAAAGAGCGCGGGCGCTCAAGTCGCCGGTCAGGTGCAGGCTCGCGCCTTTGCTGCACAACTTGCCGAAGTTGGCCGGATGGCTGGGGTCGCCTTGCACCCCCACGATCTGTTCGCCGTCATGCTCGATCAGCACGCCGCAGCCCACCCCGCAATAACAACAGGTGGACGCGGTGGTCTGGCGGTTCATCAACCCGCGTCCCGCAGAGCCAGCATCACCCGGCCGTTTTCGACCCGGGCTTGATGATGGTGGGCGCAGCCGATATCCGGGGCCTGGGCTTGGCCAGTCGCCAGGTCGATCTGCCAGTTGTGCAGCGGGCAGGCCACCCGCTTGCCGTAGATCAAGCCTTGGGACAGCGGCCCGCCTTTGTGTGGGCAGCGGTCGTCGAGGGCAAAGACTTCATCGTCACTGGTGCGAAAAATCGCAATGTCACCTTTCGGCCCGCTGATGATGCGCGAGCCCAGGGCGTTGATTTCATCGAGCGCGCAGATATCCAGCCAGTTCATAGCGAGACCTCCAGTTGTTTGACGGGGATCACGTCGAATTCCTTTTTCAGCAGCGGCTGTTCCAGGCGTTCTTTCCACGGGTCCTGCTCGAATGACAACGAGAACTGCAAACGCTCATTGAGGGCCTGGCGGCGGGCCGGGTCTTCCAGCACAGCCTTCTTGATATGCTCCATGCCCACCCGCTGCAGGTAGTGCACGGTGCGCTCCAGGTAGAAGGCTTCTTCGCGGTATAGCTGCAGGAATGCGCCGTTGTATTCGCGCACTTCCTCTGCGGTCTTCACCTTGACGAAGAACTCCGCGACTTCGGTCTTGATCCCGCCGTTGCCACCGATGTACATCTCCCAGCCCGAGTCGACACCGATAATGCCTACGTCCTTGATGCCCGCTTCCGAGCAGTTGCGTGGGCACCCGGAGACCGCCAACTTGACCTTGTGGGGCGACCACATATTGAACAGGTCATGCTCCAGCTCGATGCCCAGTTGCGTCGAGTTCTGCGTGCCAAACCGGCAGAACTCGCTGCCCACACAGGTTTTGACGGTGCGGATGGATTTGCCATAGGCATGCCCGGACGGCATATCCAGGTCCTTCCATACCCCTGGCAAGTCCTGCTTCTTGATACCGAGCAAGTCAATGCGCTGGCCGCCGGTGACCTTGACCATCGGCACGTTGTACTTGTCGGCCACATCGGCGATGCGGCGCAGCTCCGAAGGATTGGTCACGCCGCCCCACATCCGGGGGACCACAGAGTAGGTGCCGTCTTTTTGAATATTGGCGTGGGCCCGTTCGTTGATCAGCCGCGATTGCGGGTCGTCCTTGGCTTCGCCGGGCCAGGTGGAGATCAGGTAGTAGTTGAGGGCCGGGCGGCAGGTGGCGCAGCCATTGGGGGTGCGCCAGTTCAGGTAGCGCATGGTGCTGTCGATGGTCAGCAGGTGCTGCTCTCGGATGGCCTGGCGGATCTGCCCGTGGTTGAGGTCGCTGCAGCCACAGATGGCTTTTTCACTTTTGGGTTTGACGTCGGCGGCGCCGCCCACGGTGTTGATCAGGATCTGCTCGACCAGCCCGGCACAGGAGCCGCAGGAACTGGCGGCCTTGGTGTGTTTTTTCACCTCATCGACACTGAACAGCCCTTGTTCCTGGATCGCCTTGACGATGGTGCCCTTGCACACGCCGTTGCAGCCGCAGACTTCGGCGCTGTCGGCCATGCTCATGGCTTTGTCCTGGCCTTGGTGGCCGACATCGCCGAGTGCATTTTCACCGAACATCAGATGATCGCGGATTTCACCGATGGCGTGGTTCTCACGAATCTGGCGGAAATACCAACCGCCATCGGCGGTATCGCCGTACAGGCAGGCGCCGACCAGGATGTCGTCCTTGATCACCAGCTTCTTGTACACGCCGCCAATCGGGTCGGAGAGCGTGATGGTTTCGGTGCCTTCGCCGCCCATGAAGTCGCCGGCGGAGAACAGGTCGATGCCGGTGACTTTCAGCTTGGTCGAGGTCACCGAGCCCTTGTAAGTGGCAAAGCCCAATTGGGCCAGGTGGTTGGCGCAGACCTTGGCCTGTTCGAACAAGGGTGCCACCAGACCATAGGCGATGCCGCGATGGCTGGCGCATTCACCGATCGCATAGATACGCGGGTCGTAGGTTTGCATTGTGTCGTTGACCAGGATCCCACGGTTGCATGGGATGCCGGACTTTTCCGCGAGTTCGGTATTGGGGCGGATGCCGGCAGCCATCACCACCAGGTCGGCCGGGATGATGTCGCCATTCTTGAACTGCACCGAGCCGACGCGGCCATTGCCGGCATCGTGCAGGGCCTGGGTTTGCTCGCACAGGCGGAACACCAGGCCGCGACTTTCCAGTTCGGTTTGCAGTAGCTGGCCGCTGGTCTTGTCCAGTTGCCGCTCCAGCAGCCATTCACCGATGTGCACCACCGTCACGTGCATGCCGCGCAGCATCAGGCCGTTGGCCGCTTCCAGGCCGAGCAGGCCGCCGCCGATCACCACCGCATGCTTGTGGGTCTTGGCGGTGTCGATCATCGCCTGGGTGTCGGCAATGTCGCGGTAACCAATCACGCCCTGCAAGCTGTTGCCGGGAATTGGCAGGATAAACGGCGTGGACCCGGTAGCGATCAGCAGGCGGTCATATTCGGCCTCGGTGCCGTCTTCGGCGATGACTTTGCGCTTGACTCGGTCGATCTGCACCACTTTGCGGTTGAGCAGCAGTTTGACGTTATTGTCCAGGTACCAATCCAGGTCGTTGAGCACGATCTCTTCGAAGGTTTGTTCACCGGCCAGTACCGGCGACAGCAGGATGCGGTTGTAGTTGGTGTGAGGCTCGGCGCCGAACACGGTGATGTCGTACAGCTCGTTGCTCAGCTTGAGCAGTTCTTCAAGGGTGCGAACCCCGGCCATGCCGTTGCCGATCATCACCAGTTTGAGTTTTTTCATGTCGTTCTCCGCAATGGCTCGACAAATCGTGCGCAAACAAAAAAGGCATCCCCGCTAGTCAGCTAGCGAGGACGCCTTTGTCCTGGTCCCGTTCTATCGGGAAGCTCGGCCCTTCGTCGTTGAAGGAGCGGCTATATGTGGGGTGTTGAGAACGTTAATGCAGCAGCTGTGCCAAGTCCCTATAGCCCAGGTTTAGTGGGCGTTTACACGGAGAGTTGGCGGATTCTGCCCGCTAGTGGTGCATCAGCCAGTACAGCAGCACCAGATTGAGTAGCAGCGAAGCCATCGCCAGGGTCTGCCAGACTTTCAAGGGTTCGCGTTCGAGCAAAGGGCGTGGGCGTACGCTCAATTCGCGGCGATCGGCCTGTTCCAGCACCAACAGCCATTCTTCGGCGGTTTCATAACGTTGGGCCGAGACAGCGGTCACCGCTCGTTCCAGGCTGTGTGGCAACCATTCCGGCAAGTCGGGGCGATAACGGCTGGCGCTGACGGGTTGGGAAAACCTGGGCCGTTGGAAGGCCTCGATTTCACCGTAGGGGTAATGCCCAGTCAGCAGGTAATACAAGGTCACGCCGACGCTATATAAGTCCTGTTGTGCCGTAGGCTGCTCGCCAGCGAACGCCTCGGGCGCGATGAAACTCGGGGTGCCGGGCAGCAGGTGCGCACGGTCCTCGGAGAGCCCGGGGCAATAGGCCAGGCCGAAGTCCAGCACTCGCAGTTCGCCATCTTCTCCCAGCAGCAGGTTTTCTGGCTTGATGTCGCGGTGCAGGATCTGCCGGCGATGCAACAGGCCCACGGCGCGCAGCAAGCGTTCGGCAATCGACTGCCATTGTGCCAACGGCAGCGGGCCCTGTTGTTGGAACAGTTGGGCCAGGGTTTGCCCGGCGTATTCGCGCATCACGTAGTACAAATGCTGACGGCCACTGGCGGCATGCACTTCGGGAAAGGCCCGGCCGGCGACCCGGCGCAGAAACCATTCCTCCGATAACAAGGCCTGGGCGGCGTCGGTATCGTCGCAACGCAACGGCAAGGTCTTGAGCAGCCAGGGTTGCCCCTGGGCGTCGTGCACGCGGTACAGCAGCGACTGCCGACTCTGCGCCAGCACGCTTTGCACCTGCCAGCCTTCAAAGGTTTGCCCGACTTTCAGCGGTGGCGGCAGTGGCCATTGCTGCAACTGCACCAAGGCGTCGCCGAGGGTGGCCGCGCCGAGTTGATCGATGCGCACCAGCAAGGCGCTGGCGTTGTCTTGACTACCCGCCAGGTGGGCGGCGTTGACCAGGGTGTTGACGGCCAGCTCGAGGTCGCTTTGTTCGCGCAGGATCGCGCCGATGCTGTGATCGCCCAGCGTGGCCCACACCCCATCGCTGAGTAGCAGGAAACACTCGCCCTCGCGCAATGGACCATCGAGGAAGTCCAGCACCAAGTGCTGATCCAGGCCGAGGGCGCGCTTGAGTACATGCTGCATGCCCGGCTGTTCCCACACATGGTCTTCACTGATGCGTTGCAACTCTCCGTCAAGCCAACGATACACCCGGCAATCACCGACATGGGCCAGGGTGAAACGCTGGCCGCGAAACACCAGGGCGCTTAGGGTGGTGAGCAACGGTTGGCCGCCGCCGTTGGCTTGCAACCAGCGATTCTGCGCCAGTAACAAGCGCTCCAGCGCCTGGGCCACGCCCCAGGTCTGTGGCGTAGCGTAGTAGTCCAGGGCCAGGGCCTGCAGGGTCGAGCGTGCGGCCAGGCCACCGTCGGCGCACTGGCTGACGCCGTCGGCCAGTGCGCACAGGTAGCCTTTGCTCGCGGCCAGTTCCGCCATGGGCGTGACCACCCGCAGCGCGTCCTGGTTCTCGCTGCGCGGGCCGATGGCACTGGCCTGGGCGACGCTCAGTTGCAGGCTCATCAGACGCGGGCGGCGGTCACGGCGGCCGAACCCCAGGTGGTTCTCCAGCGCCGTTTCACCCCATGCAGGCCGAACCAGGCCAACACACCGAGGCTGGCGAACAACCACAGGGCCAGTTGATAGCTGCCAGTACTCTGCTTGATCGCGCCCATGCCCGCCGCAAGGGCGAAGCCACCGATGCCACCGGCCATGCCGATCAGGCCGGTCATGACGCCGATCTCACTGCGAAAACGCTGGGGCACCAGTTGGAATACCGCCCCATTGCCAGCGCCCAGGCCGAGCATGGTGCAGACGAAAAGCGCCAGTGCCGCGTAGGAACTGGGCAGGTTGAACCCCACTGCCGCAATGCAGATCACCGCCACGCTGTACATGCCGAGCAGGGTCTTGATCCCGCCGAACCGGTCTGCCAGGGCGCCACCCAATGGGCGCATCAGGCTGCCGCCGAACACACAGGCGGCGGTGTAATAGCCGGCGGTCACCGGGCTCAGGCCGTACTGGTCGTTGAAGTAGCCGGGCAGGGCGCTGGCCAGGCCGATAAACCCGCCGAAGGTCACGCTGTAGAAAAACATGAACCACCAGCTGTCGCGGTCGCCCAGGGCCTTGAAGTAGTCGGCCATGGATTTGGCTTTCGGCCGTTCAGGCGCATTGCGCGCAAGCCAGGCGAATACGATCAGGGTCAGCACCAGTGGGATCAGCGCAAAGCCGAATACATTGCTCCAACCAAAGGCGGCCGCCAGCACGGGCGCCAGCAACGCCGCAAACACGGTGCCGGAGTTACCGGCGCCGGCGATGCCCATCGCCTTGCCCTGGTGCTCCGCGGGGTACCACTGTGACGCCAAAGGCAGGGCGACCGCGAAGGACGCACCGGCCATGCCCAGGAACATGCCCAGCAGCAGCGCTTGTTCGTAGCTGTGGATCCCCAGTTTCCAGGCGCAGAACAGCGCCACGATCACAATCACCTGGCCAATCAGCCCGGCGGTCTTGGGCGACAGCTTGTCGGCCAGCATCCCCATCAAGAAGCGCAGTACCGCGCCCGCCAGGATTGGGGTGGCCACCACCAGGCCGCGCTGTTGGGTGGTCAGGTGCAAATCAGCGGCAATCTGCACCGCCAGGGGGCCCAGCAGGTACCAGACCATGAAGCTCAGGTCGAAATACAGGAACGCGGCAAACAGGGTCGGGGTGTGCCCGGATTTCCAGAAGCTTGATTTCATCACGCACCTCAACGGTTGGGGGTCTAGAAACGAAAAAACGCCGCCACCGGGTTCGCAAGGGCAAACCGGGTGGGCGACGTCTTTGTCGTGAAGGGGCAACCGCCGTTGGCTACCTGTGATAATTCTTTAGCAAGAGCTGAGCCAGATCAGCCGAGCAACTCGCTCATGGCAATAATCTGCTCCGCCACCTGGATCAGTTTCTGTTGACGGCTCATGGCCTGGCGGCGCATCAGGGTGTAGGCCTCTTCCTCGTTGCAGCTCTTCATCTTCATCAGCAGGCCCTTGGCCAACTCGATGCGCTTGCGTTCGGCCAGTTGCTGGTCGCGGGCATGAAGCTGGGCGCGCAGGGCCTGGTCACTCTCGAAGCGCGCCATTGCCACATCGAGGATCGGTTGCAGGCGCTGGGCCTGGATACCTTCGACGATATAGGCACTGACGCCGGACTTGATGGCCTGGCGCATTACATTCGGGTCGTGCTCGTCGGTGAACATCACGATGGGCCGTGGCTGATCGCGGCTGACCAGCACCACTTGCTCCATCACATCGCGCCCGGGTGACTCGGTATCGATCAGGATCACATCAGGACGCACTGTTTCGACGCGTGCGGGCAGGTCGATGGTCAAGCCGGACTCATCGATCACCTCGAAGCCGGCCTCGGTCAATGCGGCCTTGAGGCGCCCGACCTTGCGCGGGGTGTCGTTGATCAACAGGATTCGCAGCATCGTCGGGCTCCTGTCAGCGCAGCGCTTGGCGATTGGCATCATCGGCCAGGGCATGCAGGTGGAAGCTGCGGGCGTAGCCAGCGGGGTCGCTGCCGTCCCAGGTCTTGCCATCGAGCAACTGGCTGCGACGCATGTCCGAGTCGCCTGCGGTAATGCCCAGCGCCTCGGCAGCCTGGCGATACAGTGCCAATTGCTGAACTTGCCGGGCAACGCCCAGGTAGTCAGGGTCTTCCCGCAGCAAGCCCCAGCGCCGGAACTGGGTCATGAACCACATGCCATCGCTGAGGTAAGGCAGGTTCACCTCGCCGTCGGCGAAAAAGCGCAGTGCATGGGGATCCAGCCAGTGGTTGCCCAGGCCATCGTCATAGTGCCCCAGCAGGCGCGGTTCGATGCAGCCCACAGGTGCGTCGAGGTATTCACTGGCACTGAGCAACTGGGCGGTAGAGCGGCGGTTTTCACGGCTCTGCTCGATAAACCGACTGGCCTCGAGGATCGCCATGACCAGTACGCGTGCGGTATTGGGGTACGCGTCAGCGAAGGCTTGGGTGCAGCCCAGGACTTTTTCCGGGTGGTCCGGCCAGATTGCCTGGCTAGTCGCCAGGGTAAAGCCCTGGTTTTGTTGCACTGCGCTGGCGCACCAGGGTTCACCCACGCAAAGTCCGTCGATGCGTCCGGCTTGCAGGTGCGCCACCATTTGCGGCGGCGGCACCACCACACTGTTCACATCCTGCAATGGATGAATGCCTTGGCTCGCCAGCCAGTAGTACAACCACATGGCATGGGTGCCGGTGGGAAACGTCTGAGCGAAGGTCAGTTTTGTCCGGCTTTGGTGCACATGGCCTTTCAACGCCTCAGGAGTGATCACGCCTTGCTGTTGCAGGCCGTGGGACAGGTTGATGCCCTGGCCATTCTGGTTCAGCCCCATCAGCACTGCCATGGGGCTGGCGGCGACGCCGCCGATGCCCAGGTGTACGGCATAAATCAGCCCGTAGAGACTGTGGGCGGCGTCGAGTTCACCGCTGACCAGCTTATCGCGCAGGTTGGCCCAGGACGCCTGGCGCTTGAGGTTGAGTGTGAGGCCGTAAGGTTGGGCGAAGCCCTGGGTGGCGGCGACCACCAACGAGGCGCAATCGGTCAGGGCCATGAACCCAAGGTCCAGGCTGCTCTTTTCCGGGGCATCGCTGCCGTGTACCCAAGCCAGCGGATCGTTCATCAATACCTGCCTTTTCTGAAAAAAAAAGCGCCGTTTCCCAGGCTGGCGTTACAGGCCATTGCAGGGAAACGACGCCTCTGTCCGTAGGCCCGTACCGCCGTTGGTGCGAGCCTGATACAGAGTGCATAGCAAGGCACATGCCATGGGTGGGCCGGTGCAACTGGCCGTCAACTTTCCATCATGATTGAACCTCGTGCGCCTCGCAGTATGGCCGCTTCCTCAGGCCAGACCGCCAGGCATTCCCACGGTGCACGCTGATTTCCTCGCAACCCTCAATTGCCGCTGGCTGTACAGCGTGCTGCTGTGCGCCGCGCTGTTGCTGGGCAGTCGCACGGCCTGTGGCGAGGTGTACCAGGCACAGGATGAGGGGCTGCCGGCTTTCTTTGCTGCGTTGTCTGTGTCATTGGGCCTGCCCGTGGTGACCAGCCGTGCCGTGGCTAGTAGGCAGGTGAGCGGAGCGTTCGATTTTGCGGCGCCGCAACAGGTCATTGAAACGCTCGCCGCGCGCGAAGGCTTGATCTGGCACAGCGATGGCCAAGTGTTGCACGTCTACGCTGCCGACGAAGCGAGAAGCTCGGCGGTGGCGCTGCAACATATTAGTGTCGACAGGCTGCGTGGCATCATGCGACGTGCAGGGCTGGATGAGCCGCGTTATCCGCTGCGCGCAAACGGGGCGCGCATGTTCTACGTGTCCGGGCCTCCCAGCTATGTCGATCATATATTGCGGCTGACGCAACTGATGGATCGGCCCCCTCGCAAGGCGCCAGAGCGCCCGCCTGCATTTGGCGTGGTGCAAGTGGCCAATTTCCCGGTGGAAGATCACCCTCACGGCGTGGGTACCAACAGGGGCCGGGTACCAGGCATGCTCTCGATGATCCAGGCCCGGCTATCCCAGGCGCAGAGGGACCAGTTGGCCGACGGCCGCCTTGCGTTGCTAGCCTATCCGGATACCAACAGTGTGTTGATCAAGGGCTCGCCTGCCCAAGTGAAAGTTATCGAGAAACTGCTCGCCGAGCTGGATGTGGCCCAGGTGCTGAATGAAACCTTGCCGGGGCAGGCGCATGCCGGTGGTGGCGACCCGCAGGCCTGGCCACCTCAGTTGACCGCCGCGCAATATGAGCGTGTGCAACGTGCGTTCCTACGGACGGAGCGCGAGTTTTCCCCCTGAAAAGGCATTTGTCCATGCACCTGGAAATACTGCTGCAGGAGCAATTGATCAGCCGCAAGCGTTTGGCCGCGTTCGCGCCGGGAAAAGTGCTGCCCTTGGACCCAGGCGTCACACGATGTGTGGAGGTGCGGGTCAATGGACAATTGATGGCGTTAGGTGAGTTGGTGCAGTTGGAGGACCGGCTAGGGGTCGAGTTGCAGGAGACCTTTCAGGAATGGCTGTCGCGATAAGGGGGCAAGCGATTTGTCTGACCGGCAGCGGCCCAAAAAAAACCATTGAATGGGTTTTTTCCTAACGCGAGTCTGCGGGGCGGTTTTTATAGTCGTGCCAATGGCAGGTGAGCCGGTTCACACAGTAAGGATTTGAATGTCAGTAGTCGATACAGAGGTGCGTATGGCCGTCGTGACGCAAGAAGCGGCGGCATCCCTGGTCTTCGCTCGCTGGACCTTGCACGGCGATGGTCGGTTGATAGGCGCGGATGCGGATATACAGCTGCCTCCCAAGGAGGGGCAGGTGCTGAGGTTGCTGCTGGCCTCCGGTGGCGCACTGATGACCAAGGACCGCTTGCTGGAACTGGCCTGGCCTCGGGGCGAGGTAGCCGATGAGTCACTTACGCGTTGTATTTATTCCCTGCGCAAGCACTTGAGGGCCGACAAAGGCTTTATCAAGACTATTTATGGCAAGGGCTATCGCTTTACATGCCCGGTACGGGTGGGTGATCAACCGAGGGCTGTCCTGCACCTGTGCGCCGTCTGTGGTCAGGCCAGTAATGTTAAAGGTTAGGGTCGGGGGCAGAGGCCTGTTGTTCAGTGTGCTGATGGGCTGTAACCCGGCATGGGCCTATTGCTGGGAAGAGGCGGCCAGCCGCTACGATCTCGAGCCAGAGTTACTGCAGGCTATCGCCTCAGTCGAGTCGGGTTACCGTGCGCAAGCAATGAACTACAGCAACCGAAACGGCACACGGGATATTGGCTTGATGCAGATAAACAGCATTCACCTGCCTCGTTTGCTCAAGCAGGGTATTACCGAAGAGCGGTTGTTGAACGAACCTTGCCTGTCGGTGGAAGTAGGCGCCTCGATTCTTGCCGATTTTATACAGCGTTTTGGCTACAACTGGACGGCAGTGGGCGCTTACAACGTTGGGCCCGGCCCCGGCCCTCAGCGTGAGGCATTACGCCTGCGCTACGCCGAGAGGATCTGGGTGCGCTATGAGGCCTTGATGGCGCAGCGTCAATGAGATCGAGTGTCATGCCTCGCATGCAACCCACCGCCGCGGCTATAATCACCGCCACCTTTTACCGCCATCCGAGTCTAGCCCGCCCATGTATAACCTGGCCCGCCAGCTGTTGTTCAAACTTTCCCCGGAAACCTCCCACGATCTGTCCCTGGACCTGATCGGCGCTGGTGGCCGCCTGGGGCTCAATGGCCTGGTATGCAAGGCACCGGCGAAAATGCCGGTGTCGGTGATGGGGCTCGACTTCCCCAACCCGGTCGGGCTGGCAGCCGGCCTGGACAAGAACGGCGCCGCCATCGACGGGTTTGCGCAGTTGGGTTTCGGCTTTGTCGAAATCGGCACCGTGACCCCACGGCCGCAACCGGGCAACCCCAAGCCCCGCATTTTCCGCCTGCCGGAAGCGGAGGCGATTATTAATCGCATGGGCTTCAATAACCTCGGCGTCGACCATCTGCTGTCGCGGGTTCAGGCGGCGAAATACACCGGCATCCTGGGTATCAACATCGGCAAGAACTTTGACACCCCTGTGGAACGTGCGGTGGATGACTACCTGATATGCCTGGACAAGGTCTACGCCCACGCCAGCTATGTCACCGTCAACGTCAGCTCGCCCAACACTCCGGGCCTGCGCAGCCTGCAATTTGGCGATTCCCTCAAGCAACTGCTCGAAGCCTTGCGCCAGCGCCAGGAAGACCTGGCCGTGCGTCACGGCAAGCGTGTGCCCCTGGCCATCAAGATCGCGCCGGACATGAGCGATGAAGAAACCGTACTGGTGGCCCAGGCCCTGGTGGATTCAGGGATGGACGCGGTGATTGCAACCAATACCACCCTCAGCCGCGTGGGCGTCGAAGGCCTGGCCCATGGTGACGAGGCGGGCGGCCTGTCGGGCGCGCCAGTGCGTGACAAGAGCACCCATATCGTCAAGGTGCTGGCGGCCGAGTTGGCCGGGCGTTTGCCGATCATCGCGGTGGGCGGTATTACCGAAGGCAAGCACGCGGCCGAGAAGATCGCGGCTGGCGCCAGCCTGGTGCAGTTGTACTCCGGCTTTATCTATAAAGGGCCGGCGTTGATTCGCCAGTCGGTGGATGCCATCGCTGCCTTGCGCTGACAATCTGCGGGGCAATAAAAAGGGCTCCATAAAGGAGCCCCTGGGCCGAAGCCCGCCGCCCGGATGGGGCGCGCGTGGTTAAGTCGTTACTCGTTCAGAGATGTGTGTCGGAATAAAGTGCCCCTGATTAGCCGACGGCGTGAAGTTCGTTGAGTCTGTGGATGCCCGCAGTGCCAGTCATACCGTCCCAGTTGTCGCCGCGTCCTTCTCGCCAGCCGTTGATCCAGGCTTGGCGTACCGACGGTAGAGTAAATGGGCAAAGCTCACGGGATTTTCCATGAACGCCATATTGATATCCGCGTAAAAATGCTCTTTCCAACGGATCACGCTTAAGTCTTCTCATAGGGTGTTTCCCTCACTTGTTGACTGTCTAGATATCCTTCGGCCTTGTCCAAGGCCGGGCAGAGTTTTTCTGCCGTTGGTGGGCTCGCTGCCGGCGTGGCGAGCCGATGTGTCGGCACCGTTACGGCGCCAACCTGTGTTGAGTTCTAACCAATAGGTCACATGTATTCAATGATCGTTTTGTCATAAGCACGTAACGATAACGATGCTATAGCCATAAGCTGGGATGGTTATTCGCCCCTTTTATAGGGCAAAGCCAGCTATGATGTGCCCTGCACAGAGGAAAGGTTTAATCCCTTGGTGAGAATGACCGCCTGTTGCAGTCGGTTATTATTCGACGAAGGGTCGGAATATTTCTTTTTATTGCACAACATTCTTCTTCTGCCTCGCCAATAAAGGCTCAAGGGCCCGTCAGACGGGGTGGAACGGCACATTCGTGCCACGCGAGCACTCTTCGAGAAAAGTGCTTGATTGAAAACCGAACCGGCGATGCGTCGCCTGTTCACTTATTGCTGAAAAGCCTGGAATGCCCCATGTCGGACCGTTTTGAACTCTTCCTCACCTGCCCCAAGGGCCTCGAAGGCCTGCTGATCGAGGAAGCCGTCGGGCTTGGCCTTGAGGAAGCCCGCGAGCACACCTCGGCCGTGCGCGGCATGGCCGACATGGAAACCGCCTACCGCCTGTGCCTCTGGTCGCGCCTGGCCAACCGTGTGTTGCTGGTGCTCAAGCGCTTCCCGATGAAGGACGCCGAGGATCTTTACCACGGCGTGCTGGACATCGAATGGGCTGACCACATGGTCCCCGACGGTACCCTTGCGGTGGAGTTCAGCGGGCACGGCTCGGGCATCGACAACACCCACTTCGGCGCGCTGAAGGTCAAGGATGCGATCGTCGACAAACTGCGCACCCCGACCGGCGAACGTCCGTCCATCGACAAGATCAACCCTGACCTGCGCATTCACCTGCGCCTGGACCGTGGCGAAGCCATCCTGTCCCTGGATCTTTCCGGCCACAGCCTGCACCAGCGCGGCTACCGTCTGCAGCAGGGCGCGGCACCGCTGAAGGAAAACCTGGCGGCGGCAATCCTGATCCGCGCCGGCTGGCCGCGTATTGCAGCCGAAGGCGGCGCGCTGACAGACCCGATGTGCGGTGTGGGTACCTTTCTGGTCGAGGGCGCAATGATCGCCGCCGACATGGCCCCCAACCTCAATCGTGAACTGTGGGGGTTCACCACCTGGCTGGGCCACGTCCCGGCGCTGTGGAAAAAACTGCACGCAGAAGCCACTGAGCGCGCCGCTATCGGCATGAACAAGCCGCCGTTGTGGGTGCGTGGCTATGAAGCCGACCCACGCTTGATCCAGCCTGCTCGCAATAACATCGAGCGCGCCGGGCTGAGCCATTGGATCAAGGTGTACCAGGGCGAAGTCGGTACTTTCGAGCCGCGCCCGGACCAGAACCAGAAAGGCCTGGTCATCTGCAACCCACCTTACGGCGAGCGCCTGGGTGATGAAGCCAGCCTGTTGTACCTCTACCAGAACCTCGGCGAGCGCCTGCGCCAGGCCTGCATGGGCTGGGAAGCGGCGGTGTTTACCGGCGCGCCGGACCTGGGCAAGCGCATGGGTATCCGTAGCCACAAACAGTATTCGTTCTGGAACGGCGCATTGCCGTGCAAGTTGCTGCTGATCAAGGTCAACCCGGATCAGTTCGTCACGGGCGAGCGCCGCACTCCTGAACAGCGTCAGGCCGAACGTGAGCAAGCGGCCTACGACCAGGCCCCGAGCGAGCCGGCAGAGCGTCAGTACAACAAGAACGGCAACCCGATCAAGCCCGCCCCGGCCCCCGTGGTGGAACAGGCGCGCTTGAGCGAAGGCGGGCAGATGTTCGCCAACCGTCTGCAGAAGAACCTCAAGCTGTTGGGCAAATGGGCCAAGCGCGAAGGCGTGGATTGCTACCGTGTGTATGACGCTGACATGCCTGAATACTCCATGGCCATCGACCTGTACCACGATTGGGTGCACGTACAGGAATACGCCGCGCCTAAATCCATCGACCCGGAAAAAGCCTCTGCCCGCATGTTCGATGCCCTGGCGGCAATTCCCCAGGCACTGAACGTCGACAAGAGCCGTGTGGTGGTCAAGCGTCGTGAGCGTCAGAGCGGCACCAAGCAATACGAGCGTCAGAGTGCCCAAGGTAAATTCACCGAGGTCAGTGAAGGCGGCGTTAAGTTGCTGGTCAACCTCACCGATTACCTGGACACCGGCCTGTTCCTCGACCATCGCCCGATGCGCATGCGCATCCAGAAGGAAGCGGCGGGCAAGCGCTTCCTCAATCTGTATTGCTACACCGCCACAGCCAGTGTGCATGCTGCCAAGGGCGGCGCGCGCAGCACCACCAGCGTCGACCTGTCCAAGACCTACCTGGACTGGGCGCGTCGCAATTTCTCCCTCAACGGCTTCTCCGACAAGAACCGCCTGGAACAGGGTGACGTGATGGCGTGGCTGGAAGCGAGCCGCGATGAATTCGACATGATTTTCATCGACCCGCCGACCTTCTCCAACTCCAAGCGCATGGAAGGCATCTTCGACGTGCAGCGTGACCATGTGCAGTTGCTCGACCTGGCCATGGCGCGCCTGGCGCCGGGTGGCGTGCTGTACTTCTCCAACAACTTCCGCAAGTTCCAGCTGGAAGACAACCTCAGCGAACGCTATGCGGTCGAGGAGATCAGCGACAAGACCATCGACCCGGATTTTGCGCGCAATGCCAAGATCCACCGCGCCTGGAAAATCACCGCACGCTGATTTTTCCCTGTAGGAGCGAGCTTCTGTGGCGAGGGAGCTTGCTCCCGCTGGGCTGCGCAGCGGCCCCCCGGAAACTTGCGGGCGCTTCGCACCCGAGCGGGAGCAAACTCCCTCGCCACAATAAGCCAGTTGACGGTTTTGCGCTGGTCAAACCCATGACCGATGGCTATAACTTAAGCCCTAGCCAAAGTGACACCCCCGCACACTGGCGCTGTGAGTGTTGCCTATGCCGATGCAAGTCGTTCGCCCGAAAATCCTTGGTTTTATCAGTGAGCAGGCATCGGCTTGGCTGGTGGCATTGGTGGTGTTAGTGGTTGGTAGCGCGCTGACGGTGGTCGTCGCGTGGGCGGCGTCCGACCTGTATCAGCAACAGGTGCGCCAGCGGTTCCAGTTGCTGGTCAACGAGCGCTACAGCCGCATCCAGGAACGTTTTGAAGACCAGGAACAACGCCTGGGTAGCCTGCAGCGTTTCTTCGTCAATTCCGGCGAGGTGTCCCGCACCGAGTTCGACGGTTTCGCCAAACCGCTGTTGTTGCATGCCCGTGCTTATGCCTGGGCACCACGGATATTTCGCACGCAGCGCAGCCTGTTTGAACAGGACATTTCTCGCCAGCGTGGCATTCCCTTCAGTATCCGCGAACTGAATACCTCCGGTGAATTGGCGCCAGCGGCCGAGCGCGATGAATACGTACCGGTGCTGTACAGCCAGACGCAAAGTTTGCTGGGCTCGCCGCTGGGCTTTGATTTGCTGGCGCAGCCCCTGCGCCGTGCAGCGCTGGAGCGTGCACAACAAAGCGGCCAGTTGGCGGTGTCACAGCCCATGCAATTGGTGGGGGTGGAGCCCGCTTATGCGGCAGGCGTGTTATTGGTGGCGCCCGTGAGCAAAGTCGCGGGGGCCGAGCCTTATGGTTTTGTGATGGCGGTGATCAGCATGCGCCAGCTGGTGGCCGAGGGGTTGCCCAGGCCCAACCGTGACAACCTGGTGATGCAGATCGTAGACACCTCCGACACCCAGCAACGGGTGTTATATGCGTCCAGTAACGCGTTGGGCAGCAGTGGCTTGACGGCTGCACGCCGCCTCTCCCTGGGCGATCATGTCTACGCTCTTAGCCTGAGCGCCAGCGAAGTGTTCGACAGGGCCAACCATTCTTCGATGCACGCCATTCTGGCGATGGGTGTGTTGCTCAGCGCCTTGCTCAGTGCGCTGCTTTACATGTTGGTCAGCCAGCGCCAGCGCGCACTGAAATTGGTGGAGCAACGCACCGTTCAATTGCGTGCCCGTGAGCAGGAGTTGCGTGGCGCCCATGGGCAACTGCGCAGCGTGTTGAATGCGGCGACTCAAGTGGCGATCATTGCCACTGACCTGCGCGGTGTGATCAACACCTTCAATGCCGGTGCCGAACAGATGTTGGGCTTCAAGGCCGAGGAGGTGCTTGGGCATATGACCTTGGACCGTCTGCATGTGGCCGTGGAACTTGACGCCCGCGCCGAGCCGTTGAGCAGGGCGCTGGGCAAGCGCATTCCAGCGAGTCAGGCGATGCTGGTGGAGAGCCCAGACAGTCAACATGAAGGACGTGAGTGGACGCTGGTGCGCAAGGATGGCAGCCAGTTGACGGTCAACATGTTGCCGACCGTGCTCTTGGATGACCATGGCCTATGGGTCGGGCACTTGGCGATTTACCTGGATGTCACCGAGCAAAAGCGCGCCTATGAGGCCCTTGCCGTCCGCGACCGCCTGCTGAAAAAACTCAGCGCCCATGTGCCTGGTGGCATCTTCCAGTTCACCCTGGAGCCCCAGGACAACGGGCGTTTCATCTATGCCAGCGAAGGCATGCGCGATATCTATGAAATCGAGCTGGGCATGCTGCAGAAGGATGCGCGCACGGTCCTGGAGCGCATTCACCCTTTGGATCTGGAGCGAGTGCGTGCGTCGATACGCCTTTCTGCGTTGCAAATGAGCCATTGGCGAGAAGAGTACCGCGTGCAATTACCCCAGCGAGGCCTGCGCTGGATTCGCGGCGAAGCGACGCCGGAAGAGTTGCCGGGAGGCGGTACGCTTTGGCACGGTTATGTATCGGATATTTCTGACCTCAAACGGGTCGAGGAAGAACTGCGCGCGTTGTCCATCACCGACTCCCTGACAGGGATCTATAACCGGCGCTATTTCCAGGATCGTCTCAAGGGCGAAATGCTTCGGCTCAACCGTATATCTGGCGCGCTGTCGTTGATCATGCTCGATATCGACCACTTCAAGCGCATCAACGATCAGCACGGCCATGCCGTGGGCGACAGCGTGTTGCAGGAGTTGTGCAAGCGTATCGTCCAACGCTTGCGCCGCACCGATGTGTTTTGCCGGATCGGCGGGGAAGAGTTCGTGGTGCTGTGCCCCAACACCGATGGCGCTCAGGCCTACAGCCTGGCGATACAGTTGTGGCAGTCGTTGCGCGATGCGGCGATGGAACCGGTGGGAGTGGTCACCGCCAGCTTCGGCGTGGCCAGTTGGCGGGTTGACGAAGGCATCGATGGGTTGCTGCTGCGCGCTGATTCGGCGGTGTATGTGGCCAAGCAGGCGGGCAGGGATCGGGTCGAGGAAGCCCTGATGCTTGAATGATCGTTCCCACGCTCCGCGTGGGAATCCATCCTAAGACGCTCCGCGTCACGCCTTGAGCGCGGACGCAGAGCGTCCAAAAAAGCATTCCCACGCAGAGCGTGGGAACGATCAGAGGGGTGCTTAGAGGACCGGCGCGGCCGCAACGGCCTTCGGCTGGCGATACAGGTCCAGCAGCACCTGATCCAACACCGATGACGCCCCCCAAGGCCTGGAGTCGTTGAGAATAGCCACCACCGCCCAGGTATTGCCATTGTTGTCGCGGCTGTAACCGGCAATGGCGCGTACGGTGTTCAAGGTGCCGGTCTTTACGTGGGCTTCGCCGCGCAGGGCGGTGGTTTTCAGGCGTTTACGCATGGTGCCGTCGGTGCCGGCGATCGGCATCGAGCTGATGTACTCTGCTGCATAAGGACTTTTCCACGCCGCTTGCAGCATGGCCGCCATTTCGCGGGCGCTGACCCGTTCGGCGCGGGACAGGCCGGAGCCGTTTTCCATCACCAGGTGCGGCGCGGTGATGCCTTTCTTGGCCAGCCACTGGCGCACGACGCGTTGCGCGGCCTTGGCATCGTCGCCATCGGCATCGTTGCGAAACTGCGCACCCAGGCTCAGGAATAACTGCTGGGCCATGGTGTTGTTACTGTATTTGTTGATGTCACGGATGATCTCCGCCAGGTCCGGTGAGAAGGCGCGCGCCAGCACCTTGGCATCCTTGGGCACCGGTGCCTGGATATCACGGCCCTGGATGGTACCGCCCAACTCTTTCCAGATCGCCCGCACGGCGCCTGCGGTGTAGGTGGCGTGGTCGAGCAGCGACAGGTAAGTCTGCGAGCTGCAGCCATCACCCAGTTGGCCGCTGACGGTCACGGTCACGCTGCCGTCGGCGGCGGTCACCGGGCTGTAGCGCACGTCACCGGTGCACTGCTTGGCGTTGGTGACTTTCACCTGGTTGTCGATGCGAATGCTGGCAATCGGCGGCTCGACCGATACGATCACCCGCCCCGAATCATTGCGGGTCACGAAGCGCAGGGCCTTTAGGTTGACCAGCAAGGCGTCGGGCTTGACCAGAAACGGCTTGTTCTCATCGTTGCCGTCGTCGTTGAACTCGGGTAATTGCGGCTGGTTGAAGAAGTTACGGTCCAGGACCAGATCGCCGGTGACTTGCTGAACGCCATTGGCGCGCAGGTCGCGCATCAGCAGCCAGAGCTTTTCCATGTTCAGCTTGGGGTCGCCGCCGCCCTTGAAGTACAGGTTGCCACGCAATACGCCGCCGCTGAGAGTGCCATCGGTGTAGAACTCGGTCTTCCACTGATGGTTGGGGCCGAGCATTTCCAGGGCCGCATAAGTGGTGACCAGCTTCATGGTGGAAGCCGGGTTCACCGAGACGTCGGCGTTGAAAACCGTAGGGGTACCAGGGCCGTTCAGGGGCAGCATCACCAGGGACAGCGCGGTATTTTGCAGCTTGGCTTTCTGCAAGGCCTGCGCAACGCTGGGTGGCAGGGTGTTATTGACGGGAGCAGCGGAAACGGAAAGGGCCAGGGGCAAGACAACACTGGCAAGTAACACTGAACGCAAAGATTTGATCATAAGAAATAAAACCCTACTGCTGAGGAGGGTGAAAAAGGCGAGGGGTATGGAAGAAAATCCCTCATTGGTCACGAAAGTGTCGGCATTATGCCCCAAGCTGGCGCTGCTTGTAGCTGAACGATAGCTGCTAATCGCGGTTTTTTTGCGCGCATTTGCCCGTCGGTCCCAGAGAGTCGGGCAATTGCTGCCTTAAACTGCTAAAGTGCCGCCCGTTAATACTTATGAGGATTGTTCCAATGGCGACTAACCGTTCCCAGCGTCTGCGCAAAAAACTGTGCGTTGATGAATTTCAAGAGCTGGGTTTCGAACTGAACCTGGACTTCAACGAAGGCCTGAGTGAAGAAGCTATCGACGCTTTCCTCGAAGCATTCATCAAAGAAGCCATGGAAGCCAATGGCCTGGGCTATGTCGGCGGCGATGACTACGGTCTGGTTTGCCTGCAAAAGCGTGGCTCGGTCTCCGAAGAGCAGCGTGCTGCGGTCGAAGCCTGGCTGAAAACCCGTTCCGAGCTGACCAAGGCTGAAGTCAGCCCGTTGCTGGACGTGTGGTATCCGGAAAAGCCGATCAACGCGGCTAAGTGATACTGAAAAAAACGGCGACCTGAGGGTCGCCGTTTTTTTATGCCTTGCGCCAATTCAGAATCAGCAGCGTCAACACCCCCGCCACAATCCCCCAGAACGCCGAACCGATGGAAAACAACGTCAAGCCAGACGCCGTGACCATAAAGGTAATCAGCGCCGCTTCCCGTTCCTTCGGCTCATTCATGGCGATGCTCAAGCCATTGATGATCGAGCCAAACAACGCCAACGCCGCAATCGACAGCACCAGTTCCTTGGGCAGGGCTGCGAACAGTGCTGCCAGCGTGGCGCCGAATACCCCGGCAATCCCATAGAACACCCCACACCACACCGCAGCGGTGTAGCGCTTGTTGCGGTCTTCATGGGCGTGCGGCCCGGTGCAGATCGCGGCGCTGATCGCCGCCAGGTTGATGCCGTGGGAGCCGAACGGTGCTAGCACCAGTGACGCCAGGCCGGTGATGGTGATCAACGGCGAAGCCGGCACGGTGTAGCCGTCGGCCCGCAGCACGGCTACGCCGGGCATGTTCTGCGAGGTCATGGCCACCACGAACAGCGGGATGCCGATGCTGATGGTCGCCGCCAGCGAGAAATGCGGCGTGGTCCAAACAGGCGTCGCCACCTCCAGATGAAAGCCGCTGAAATCCAGCAGCCCCATCAGTCCTGACAAGGCGGTGCCGATGAGCAAGGCGGCCAGCACGGCATAGCGCGGTGACACACGCTTGATGATCAGGTAGGTGAAGAGCATCCCCAGCACCAGCCCGGTACGATGCTGGGCGGCGACAAAAATTTCGCTGCCGATCTTGAACAGGATTCCCGCCAACAGCGCCGCCGCCAATGACGCCGGAATCCGCTTGACCAGCTTCTCAAAGCTGCCGGTCAACCCGCAGAGCGTCACCAGTACCGCACAGGTGATGTAGGCACCGATGGCCTCGCCATAGCTCACGCCGCCCAGGCTGGTGATCAGCAGCGCCGCGCCAGGGGTGGACCAGGCGATGGTGATCGGTGTGCGATAGCGCAGGGACAGGCCGATGCTGCACACCGCCATGCCGATGGAAATCGCCCAGATCCACGAAGAAATCTGCGCCGTGGTCAAGCCGGCGGCCTGGCCGGCCTGGAACATCAGCACCAGGGAGCTGGTGTAGCCGGTCATCATGGCGATAAAGCCGGCGACGACGGCCGACGCAGAAGTGTCGGCCAGTGGGCGCAAGGGCGCTTGGGTGGCGTCGGTCATGGAGAGGTGTTCCTTATTGCCGGGAATTTGCCGCTGGCGGCTCTGATTCAAGCCTAAACTCAAACGTAACGAGTCATTGCAATACAGCCGAGCCCGCAAACAGCCGTACAGTGTGTTGGCGCAGTGGGTTGTGTACAATGTGCGCTGTTTTTAGGTGATACTTGCCAGCGACACGCTGTTGCCGTATTACCGTTAATTCGCCGTTCTCAAACCCGAGTGCCCATGAACGAACAGTTGCAACCTCTCAAGAAACAACCGCGAGCCGGCAAGGCCGGTCGCAGCGGAACCCAGGACGATATCGTCTATGCGCATATCTTCGAGGCGATCCTTGAACAACGCCTGGCGCCCGGAACCAAATTGAGTGAAGAGGCACTGGGCGAGATCTTCGGCGTGAGCCGCACCATCATTCGCCGCGCGCTGTCGCGCCTGGCCCATGAAAGCGTGGTACTGCTGCGGCCCAATCGCGGTGCGGTGGTTGCCAGCCCAAGCGTTGAAGAAGCACGCCAGGTGTTCATGGCCCGGCGCCTGGTGGAGCGGGCGATCACAGAATTGGCGGTGCAGCACGCCACGGCCGAGCAGTTGGCCGAGTTGCGCCAGATGGTCAACGACGAGCGAGACAGCTTCTCGCGCGGTGACCGTGGCGCCGGTATCCGTCTCTCTGGCGAGTTCCACTTGAAGCTGGCCGAAGCCGCGAAGAACGCGCCGCTGATCAGCTTCCAGCGCAGCCTGGTGTCCCAGACGTCATTGATCATCGCCCAGTACGAAAGCGGCAACCGCTCGCACTGTTCCTACGATGAGCACACCCAGTTGATCGACGCGATCGAAGCCCGGGATGCGACGTTGGCGGTGAACTTGATGATGCATCACATGGATCACATCGACAGCAAGCTCAACCTCGATGAAGAGAGTGCGTCGGATGATTTGCATGCGGTGTTTTCGCATCTTTTACAGACTAAAAAACCTGGGCGCTCGTCTGTAAAGTTGTAAACCCAATCAAATGTGGGAGCGAGCTTGAGCCGGGCTTGCCCGCGATGCAGGCGCCGCGGTGTATCAGTTACACCGCGGTGATGCTATCGCAGGCAAGCCAGCTCCCACATTGGTTGTATGTAGCTTGAATCAGCGCTGGTGCACCAGCTGCCCGGCTGCATAGGTCTGCAGCACCGTCCGGTCATCCCCCAACGTCATCAGCACAAACAACGTCTCGGCAATGTTATTGGCCTGTTTCAGGCGATAGCTCAGCAGCGGCGTGGCGTTGTAATCCAATACCAGGAAGTCTGCATCGGTACCCGGCTGCAACGTGCCGATCTTGTCTTCCAGGCGCAACGCCCGTGCGCCGCCCAGGGTTGCCAGGTACAGCGACTTGAACGGGCTCAAGCGCGCACCTTGCAGCTGCATGACCTTGTACGCTTCGTTCAGGGTTTGCAGCAGCGAGAAGCTGGTGCCGCCGCCCACGTCGGTGCCCAGGCCCACGTTCAAGTTGTGTTTCTCGGCCATCGGCAGGTTGAACAACCCACTACCGAGGAAGAAGTTCGAAGTCGGGCAGAACGCCACCGCCGAACCAGTCTCTGCCAGCCGTGCGCATTCGTCGTCGCACAGGTGTACGCCGTGGGCAAACACCGAGCGCTCGCCGAGCAGCTTGTAATGGTCGTAGACATCCAGGTAGCCGTTGCGCTCCGGGAACAGCTCATTGACCCACTCGATTTCCTGCTTGTTCTCGCTGATGTGGGTCTGCATGTACAAATCCGGGTACTCGCCCAGCAGCTGACCGGCCAGCGTCAGTTGCTCCGGCGTGCTCGTAGGGGCGAAGCGTGGCGTCACCGCGTAATGCAGGCGCCCCTTGCCGTGCCAGCGCTCGATCAGCGCCTTGCTTTCCTGGTAGCCGGATTCGGCGGTGTCGGTCAGGTAGTCCGGCGCGTTGCGGTCCATCATCACCTTGCCGGCGATCATGCGCAGGTCGAGTTTCTCGGCCGCTTCAAAGAATGCATTCACCGATTGCGGGTGCACGCTGCCGAACACCAGCGCTGTGGTGGTGCCGTTGCGCAGCAGTTCCTTGATGAAGATATCGGCGACTTCTTCGGCGTGAGCCTTGTCGGCAAACTGGCTTTCACAGGGGAAGGTGTAGGTGTTGAGCCAGTCCAGCAACTGCTCGCCATAGGCGCCGACCATACCGGTCTGCGGCAGGTGGATATGGGTGTCGATCAAGCCAGGGGTGATCAGCGCGTCTTTGTAATGGGTGATGTCGATATCAGCGGGCAGGCTCGGCAGCAGGTCGCTGGCGTGGCCAAGGGCGCTGATCTGGCCGTTGTCGATCACCAACAGGCCGTCCTCGAAATATTCATAGGAGGCTTCGATCCCCACGATGGCAGGGTCGGCGATGCTGTGCAGGATGGCGGCACGGTAGGCTTTGCGAGTCAAAGGCATGATCGTCTCAATTCAGATAGCGTGGCTGCGGCGCGAAGCCGGCAGCAGTTTGGCAATAGGTTCGGCGCCGGCAAGATGCTGGCCGAAATTGGCGTTATAGGTGGCGATGATTTCGCCGGCGATGGAGATGGCGATCTCCACCGGAAGCTTGCCCTTGACCTCGGGGAGGCCCATGGGGCAACGCATGCGTTGCAACTGCGCGGCGTCAAAGCCGCGATCACGCAGGCGGTGTTCGAATTTGACCCGCTTGGTTTTCGAGCCGATCAGGCCGAAGTAGGCGAAGTCGTTGCGCTTGAGCAGGGCGGCGGTCAGTTCCAGGTCCAGCGCGTGGTTGTGGGTCATGACGATGCAGTAGCTGCCTGCAGGCAGGTCGGCAATTTCGTCGACCGGCTCTTCGCTGACAATTTTACGCACGCCTTCGGGGATGTGCTGCGGGAATTCCTGCTCGCGGGAATCGATCCAGCGCACCCGGCAGGGCAGACTCGCCAGCAATGGTACCAACGCACGGCCGACGTGGCCGGCGCCAAACACGGCGATGTGCGCTTGCGCCTGGCCCATGGGTTCGAACAGCAGCACGGTCACGCCGCCGCAGCACTGGCCCAGGCTGGCGCCGAGGCTGAAGCGCTCCAGATGGGTGTTCTGCTGGCCGCGCACCAACATGTCGCGGGCGATCTGCATCGCCTTGTATTCCAAGTGCCCGCCGCCGATGGTATCGAAGGTGTGCGCGGCGCTGATGACCATTTTGGAACCGGCGTTGCGCGGGGTTGAGCCGAGTTCTTCGATGATGGTGACGAGCACGCAGGGCTCGCCCTGGTTTTGCAGAGTGGCGAGGGCGCTGATCCAGTTGTCCATGTCTACCTCCAGTCAGATCGTTCCCACGCTCCGCGTGGGAATGCATACCGTGACGCTCAGCGTCACTAGAGCGGACGCACAGCGTCCAGGGCGGCATTCCCACGCGGAGCGTGGGAACGATCAACAGCCTTTAGCTCCCGCAACTGCCGCATCTGTTCACACCCCCACAACACCCGCTCGGGCGTGGCCGGCGCATCGATCCTGGGCTGCTGGCGATAGTCAGCCAAACTCGCCACGGCATCCTTGATTGCACACCACGAGGCAATCCCGAGCATGAACGGCGGCTCGCCCACGGCCTTGGAATGGAACACCGTGTCCTCCGGGTTCTTGCGGTTCTCTACCAGCTTCACCCGCAAGTCCAGCGGCATGTCGGCCACTGCCGGGATCTTGTAGCTGGCCGGGCCGTTGGTCATCAGCTTGCCCTTGTTGTTCCACACCAGCTCTTCCATGGTCAGCCAGCCCATGCCCTGGATGAAGCCGCCTTCCACCTGGCCGATGTCGATGGCCGGGTTCAGCGAGGCGCCGACGTCATGCAGGATGTCGGTGCGCAGCATTTTGTATTCGCCGGTCAGGGTGTCGACGATCACTTCGCAGCAAGCCGCCCCGAACGCGTAGTAGTAGAACGGTCGCCCGCGTGACTGGCTGCGGTCGTAGAAAATTTTCGGGGTTTTGTAGAAACCTGTGCTGGAGAGCGATACCTGGGCGAAATACGCCTGCTGAATCAACGCCTCGAAGCTCAGGATCTGCTCGCGCACGCGCACATGGCCGTTGCGAAACTCCACGTCCGCCTCGCTTACGTCGTACTTGCGCGCCGCAAATTCCACCAGGCGCTGCTTGATGGTCTCGGCCGCATTCTGCGCGGCCTTGCCGTTCAGGTCGGCGCCGCTGGAGGCAGCGGTGGGCGAGGTGTTGGGTACCTTGTCGGTGTTGGTGGCGGTGATCTGGACGCGGTCGATGTCTACCTGGAACACTTCGGCCACGACTTGCGCGACCTTGGTATTCAAGCCCTGGCCCATCTCGGTGCCGCCGTGGTTCAGGTGGATGCTGCCATCGGTGTAGATATGGATCAGCGCGCCAGCCTGGTTGAGGAAGCTGGCGGTGAATGAAATACCGAATTTCACCGGGGTCAGCGCCAAGCCCTTTTTCAGGATCGGGCTGTGGGCGTTGTACAGGCGGATTGCTTCGCGGCGCTCGGCATATTGGCTGCTGGCTTCCAGTTCGGCGGTCATTTCTTCGAGCATGTTGTGCTCGACGGTCTGGTAGTAGTGGGTGACGTTGCGCTCGGTCTTGCCGTAGTAGTTGGCCTTGCGCACCGCCAACGGGTCTTGGCCCAGATGGCGCGCAATGGCGTCCATCACTTCCTCGATGGCGACCATGCCTTGGGGGCCGCCGAAGCCGCGATAGGCCGTGTTGGAGGCAGTGTTGGTCTTGCAGCGATGGCCATTGACCGTGGCGTCGCCCAGGTAATACGAGTTGTCGGCGTGGAACATGGCGCGGTCGACAATCGAGTTGGACAGGTCCGGCGAACAACCGCAGTTACCCGCCAGCTCCAGGTTGATGCCGTGCAGCCGGCCGTTGTCGTCAAACCCCACGTCGTATTCGATATAGAAGGGGTGGCGCTTGCCGGTCATCAGCATGTCTTCGACCCGTGGCAGGCGCATCTTGGTCGGCTGGCCGGTGAGGCGCGCCACCACGGCGCACAGGCACGCCGGGCTGGCGGCCTGGGTTTCCTTGCCGCCAAAGCCACCGCCCATGCGGCGCATGTCCACCACAATCTTGTTCATCGACACATCCAGCACTTCGGCCACCAGCTTCTGCACTTCGGTGGGGTTTTGCGTGGAGCAGTAGACGATCATGCCGCCGTCTTCGGTGGGCATCACCGAAGAGATCTGGGTTTCCAGATAAAAGTGTTCCTGGCCGCCGATATGCAAAGTGCCCTGGATGCGGTGCTTGGCACTTGCCAGCGCAGCGGCCGAATCGCCGCGCTGGTGAGTATGGCTGTCGAGCACGAAGTGCTTGTTGCGAAACGCCTCGACCACATCCAGAACTGGCTCCAGGTCTTCATATTCGATCACCGCCGCCATTGCCGCCTTGCGTGCGGTTTCCAGGTCGCGGGCGGCCACGGCCAGCACCACCTGGCCGACGAACTGCACGGTGTCGATGGCCAGCAGCGGGTCGCCGGGCATCAACGGGCCAATGTCTTTCAGGCCCGGTACGTCTTCATGGGTGATTGCAATGCGTACGCCGTCGAAGGCGTAGCAGGGCGCGGTGTCAATGCTGATGATCCGGGCATGGGCGCGGTCGGACATGCGCGCATACAGGTGCAACTGGTTGGGAAATTCCAGGCGGTCGTCGATGTACTGCGCTTCACCGCTGACGTGCTTGGCGGCGCTGTCATGCTTGACGCTGCGACCTACCCCGGTGGTGAGGTCCTGGGCAAAGAGTGCGGCAAGTTCAGCCTCGGTTTTTACCACGGCGTGATGGTTAGACATAAGCGGTCACCCGAGTCTCGATGTGCGGCGTTTGCAGTTCGATGAAGTATTTGCGCAGCAGGTTTTGCGCGCTGAGCAGGCGGTATTCCTTGCTGGCGCGGAAGTCCGAGAGTGGGGTGAAGTCCTGTGCCAGGGCGGCGCAGGCTTTTTCGACCGTGGCCAAGTTCCAGATGGCGCCCACCAACGCCGCCTCGCAATTTTTTGCGCGTTTTGGTGTGGCGGCCATGCCTCCGAAGGCAACGCGAGCCGCGCTGATCACACCGTTGTCGATGTTCAGGTTGAACGCTGCGCACACCGCGGAAATATCGTCGTCCAGGCGCTTGGACACCTTGTAGGCCCTAAACAGCGTGTGGCCCTTGGGCACGATGATGGTCTCGATGAACTCGCTGTCCTGGCGGGCGGTGACGCGGTAGTCGATGAAGTAGTCTTCCAGCGCCAGGGTGCGGCGGGTGTTGCCTTTGCAAAGCACGATCTGTGCGCCCAGGGCAATCAGCAGCGGCGGCGAATCACCAATGGGCGAAGCGTTGCCGATATTGCCGCCCAGGGTGCCCTGGTTGCGGATTTGCAGGGAGGCGAAGCGCTGCAGCAGTTCGCCGAAGTCCGGGTATTCGTGGTGCAGCGCGGCGTAGCAGTCGGAGAGGGCGGTGGCCGCGCCGATTTCCAGGCGGTCGTCGAACTGCTCGATGCGCTTCATGGCTTCAATGTTGCCGACGTAGATCATCACCGGCAGGGTGTGGTGGAACTGGGTGACCTCCAGCGCCAGGTCAGTGCCGCCGGCCAGCAGGCGGGCTTGCGGATAGGCGTCATAGAGGTCGGCCAGATCGGCGACGGTCAGTGGCACCAGGCAACGCTTGTCACCGCTGTTGAGTTCACCGGTCTGGGTCGGCGCGATGGCCTTGAGGCGAGCGATGGTTTCAGTCTGGCGGCTGTCGAATTGATCCTGGGGCTTGTTGCAGCAGGCCTGTTCGGCGGCGGCGAGGATCGGGCGATAACCGGTGCAACGACACAGGTTGCCGGCAAGGGCTTCATGGGCTTTCTGGCTGTCGGGGGCATCGCTGTTCTTTTGCAGGGCAAACAGCGACATCACGAAACCTGGGGTACAAAAGCCGCACTGCGAACCGTGGCACTCGACCATGGCCTGTTGCACGCTGTGCAGTTGGCCCTGGTGCTTGAGGTCTTCGACGCTGATCAATTGTTTGCCGTGCAGCGACGAGACAAACGTCAGGCAGGAATTGAGGCTGCGATAACGAATCTGCTCGGCGCCTTGCTCGTCGGAGTGCAACTCGCCGACCACCACGGTGCACGCGCCACAGTCGCCGCTGGCGCAGCCTTCCTTGGTACCGGGCTTGCCCACATGCTCGCGCAGATAGTTGAGCACGGTCAGGTTGGGGTCCAGGGCGTGCTCGCTACGGAGTTCCTGGTTAAGTAAAAACTGGATCACGGAAGGCCTCGCAGACTCATTATTGTTGTTAACCGCTTTGCGCCGAATCTAGTCATGTCTGACTTTTCGGTCAATGGGTTTCTGACCTAAGGGTCAAGAAAATGCGGTCGCAACACTTACAATTATGGTCCAGTCTTCTGGAACCGGCGTTTTTGGCGGCTTACAGGCTTTCAACGTTGCTTATTTCGTGCCAAATTCGCCACGGTGGGCGTAGCGCCATCAGCGGGCCAATGCGCTACACTGCCGCGCTTGTACCGATAGCAGATTTTGAAGGGAAAACATGACGTTCAAGGCGCCGGACAGTCTCGCCGAGCAAATTGCTCACCACCTCGCCGAACGTATCATTCGCGGCGATCTCGAGCCTGGGGAGCGGATCCAGGAACAGAAGGTCACGCTGGCGCTCAACGTCAGCCGTGGTTCCGTGCGCGAAGCCTTGCTGATCCTTGAGCGCCGCCATCTGATTGCGATCCTGCCGCGCCGTGGCGCCCACGTCACCGAACTCACCGCGCACAAGGTGCAGAGCCTGTGTACGTTGATGGGCGAGATGTACATCCTGCTCGGCAATGCGGTTGCCGAAGGCTGGCAGACCCAGGCCGACATGGCTCCGTTCCTGCAGATCCAGCAACGCCTGCAGCTGAGCCTGGAGCGCGAGGACATCCGCGCCTTCGTCGAAGAAAGCTTCAATGTGATGCGCGCCGCGTACCCCTTCGCCAACAACCCGTATTTGCAGGAAACCGTCGAAAACCTGCAACCGGCGATGAACCGCGCCTATTACCTGGCGCTGGATCAGCGCAAGGCGTCCATGAGCGAGTTCCTGGCGCTGTTCGAGCAATTGCTCGCCGCAGTACTGGCCCGTGACCTGGTGCAGATTCGCCTGGTGCTCACAGCCTATTGCCAGCGCAGCAGTTCGCTGGTCATCGCAGCCTTGGCGGACGCCTAAGCGTGCGGCTCAAGTGCATCAAGTTGGCGGGGTTCAAATCCTTTGTCGACCCGACCACCGTCAACTTCCCCAGCAACATGGCGGCGGTGGTGGGGCCCAATGGCTGCGGCAAGTCGAACATCATCGACGCCGTGCGCTGGGTGATGGGCGAGAGCTCGGCGAAAAACCTGCGCGGCGAGTCGATGACCGACGTCATCTTCAACGGCTCCACCAGCCGCAAGCCGGTGAGCCAGGCCAGTATCGAACTGGTATTCGATAATTCCGACGGCACCCTGATCGGCGAATACGCAGCCTACGCGGAAATTTCCATCCGTCGTAAAGTCACCCGCGACAGCCAGAACAGTTACTTCCTCAACGGCACCAAGTGTCGCCGTCGCGATATCACCGATATCTTCCTTGGCACTGGCCTGGGCCCGCGCAGCTACTCGATCATCGAGCAGGGCATGATCTCCAAGCTGATCGAAGCCAAGCCCGAAGACCTGCGCAACTTTATCGAAGAAGCGGCTGGCATCTCCAAATACAAGGAGCGCCGCCGCGAGACTGAAAACCGTATCCGCCGCACCCACGAAAACCTCGCCCGGCTGACCGACCTGCGCGAAGAGCTGGAGCGCCAGCTCGAACGCCTGCACCGCCAGGCCCAGGCCGCCGAGAAGTATCAGGAATACAAGGGTGAAGAGCGCCAGCTCAAGGCGCAATTGTCGGCCCTGCGCTGGCAAGCATTGAATGACCAGGTGGGCCAGCGCGAAGCGATTATTGGCACCCAGGAAGTCAGTTTTGAAGCGCTGGTGGCCGAGCAGCGTAATGCCGACGCCAGCATTGAGCGCTTGCGTGACGGCCACCATGAGTTGTCCGAGCGCTTCAATCTGGTGCAAGGCCGCTTCTATTCGGTGGGCGGTGACATTGCCCGGGTCGAGCAGAGTATCCAGCACGGCCAGCAGCGTTTGCGCCAGTTGCAGGATGACTTGAAGGAAGCTGAACGCGCGCGCCTGGAAACCGAATCGCACCTGGGCCATGACCGTACCTTGCTGCTGACCCTGGGCGAAGAGCTGGACATGCTCACCCCCGAGCAGGAAATCACCAGCGCCGCCGCCGAAGAAGCCGCCGCCGCCCTGGAAGAATCCGAAGCCACCATGCACGGCTGGCAGGAACAGTGGGACGCCTTCAACCTGCGATCCGCCGAGCCACGCCGCCAGGCCGAGGTGCAGCAGTCGCGCATCCAGCAGTTGGAAACCAGCATGGAACGCCTGGCCGAGCGCCAGCGTCGGTTGCAGGAGGAGCGCGTATTGCTCGCTGCCGATCCGGAAGACGCGGCGATCATGGCGCTGAGCGAACAACTGGCCGAAAGCGAAATGACCCTGGAAGAGCTGGAGGCCAGCGAAGAACAGCAAGTGGAGCGCCTGGAGCAACTGCGTCAGCAATTGCACACCGCGACCCAGGCGCAGCAGCAAGCCCAGGGCGACTTGCAGCGGCTCAATGGTCGGTTGGCTTCGTTGGAAGCCTTGCAGCAAGCCGCGCTCGACCCAGGCACCGGCACCGCCGAATGGCTGCGCGACCAGCATTTGGCCGAGCGCCCGCGCCTGGCCGAAGGCTTGAAAGTCGAAGCCGGCTGGGAACTGGCGGTGGAAACCGTGTTGGGTGCCGATCTGCAAGCGGTGCTGGTAGATGATTTCGGCGGCTTCGACCTGGCCGGGTTTGCCCAGGGCGATTTGCGCCTGCTCAGCCCGGCGCCCGAGGGTGCACGGGTGCCGGGCAGCTTGCTGGACAAGGTCGAGGCGGCGATGGATCTGTCGCCATGGCTGGGCCAGGTCAGGCCCGTGGAGACCCTTGAGCAAGCCTTGGCCCAACGCGGCCAATTGGCGACCGGCGAAAGCTTGATCAGCCGCGATGGTTATTGGGTCGGCCGCCACTTCCTGCGCGTGCGCCGCGCCAGTGAGGCGGAAAGTGGCGTATTGGCCCGTGGCCAGGAAATCGTCAACCTGAGCGCCGAGCGTGAAGAACGCGAAGCCACACTGGAAAGCCTGGAAACCGAACTGCAAACCCTGCGCGCTACCCAGCGCCAGCAGGAAACCGGCCGCGAACACCTGCGTCGGCTGTTGCAGGACGAAGCGCGCCAGCAAGGCGAGTTGAAAGCCCAACTTTCCGCGAGCAGAGCCAAGGTCGAGCAATTGACCCTGCGCCGCACCCGTCTTGACGAAGAAGTGGCCGAGATGGGCGAACAGCGCGCCCTGGAACATGAACAGATCGGTGAAGCGCGCCTGCACTTGCAGGAAGCCCTCGACAGCATGGCCCTGGACACCGAACAGCGCGAGTTGCTGCTGGCCCAGCGCGACAGCCTGCGCGAGCGCCTTGACCGCGTGCGCCAGGAAGCCCGGCAGCACAAGGACCACGCCCATCAGTTGGCCGTACGCCTGGGCTCGTTGCGCGCCCAGCATGATTCCACGCGCCAGGCCCTTGAGCGCCTGGAGATGCAGTCCGAACGCCTGACCGAAAAGCGCGAGCAACTGAGCCTCAACCTGGAGGAGGGCGAGGCGCCGCTGGAAGAGCTGCGCCTCAAGCTTGAGGAATTGCTCGACAAGCGCATGACCGTCGATGTCGAACTCAAGACCGCCCAGATCGCCCTGGAAGACGCCGACCGTGAACTGCGCGACGCCGAAAAGCGTCGCACCATGGCCGAGCAGCAATCGCAGTTGATCCGCGGCCAGCTCGAACAACAGCGTATGGAATGGCAAGCCCTCACCGTGCGCCGCAAGACCTTGCAAGACCAATTGCTGGAAGACGGCTATGACCTGCACGGCGTGCTCAACACCCTGACCGCCCAGGCCAACGAGAAAGACGCCGAAGAAGAACTTGAACGGATTGCCGCACGTATTCAACGCCTGGGCGCGATCAACCTCGCCGCTATCGATGAGTACCAGCAGCAGTCCGAGCGTAAACGTTATTTGGATGCCCAGGACGCCGATCTGGTTGAAGCCCTGGACACCCTGGAAAACGTGATCCGCAAGATCGACAAGGAAACCCGCAACCGCTTCAAAGATACCTTTGATCAGATTAATGGCGGTTTACAGGCGTTATTCCCAAAAGTTTTCGGTGGTGGCAGCGCCTACTTGGAACTGACGGGCGAAGATCTACTCGATACAGGGGTAACGATCATGGCGCGGCCTCCGGGCAAGAAGAACAGCACCATCCATTTATTGTCTGGCGGCGAAAAAGCCCTGACCGCATTGGCCCTGGTATTTGCCATCTTCAAGTTGAACCCGGCGCCGTTCTGCATGCTCGACGAAGTTGACGCGCCGCTGGATGACGCTAACGTTGGACGCTACGCTCGGTTGGTCAAAGAGATGTCCCAGACCGTGCAGTTCATCTATATCACCCACAACAAGATCGCCATGGAAATGGCCGACCAGTTGATGGGGGTGACGATGCATGAGCCTGGATGTTCGCGATTGGTAGCGGTGGATGTGGAAGAGGCGATGGCGATGGTGGAATCCTGAGCCACGCCGGGAGAGAGAATTTACAGCACGCTGTAGGGCGATTTACCGGTCTGGGGAAAGTGGCAAATGGACATATTTGTTCAAGGCATTTTGACAGACGGTGTAAAGTTATCTTTGGTCGTGCTAGTTTAATGTCAATTTTTCGTGTGCGTGGGCAAAACGTCAGTCAGAACATAGAGTTGGCGCCACGTTTTAAAGCGGTTTGCACGGTGCTAAACCCCTTATTTTTCAGCATTTTTTATTAGAGGCACGGGATTACATGGAAATCGGTCTGCGCGAGTGGCTGATCGTCATCGGCATTATTGTCATTGCCGGTATTCTTTTTGATGGCTGGCGCCGCATGCGCGGTGGCAAGGGCAAGCTCAAGTTCCGGCTGGACCGAAACCTGTCCAACTTGCCTGATGACGACGGCGCCGCCGAGCTGCTGGGGCCGCCCCGTGTGCTGGATACCCATAAAGAGCCGCAACTGGACGAGCACGACCTGCCGTCGATGAGCGCCCCGCTGCGTGAAGCCCGCGAGCCGTCGTCCAAGCGTGGCAAGCGCGGTAGCGCGGCGGTTGCCGAGCCGCACCAGGGCGACCTGAACCTCGACGTCGATGATGGCCCGAGCTTCAGCAGCCGCGATGACGATTTCCCGGACGAGACGTCCGCCAAGAGTGCGGCGCGCCAATCGGTCAACGATCAGCCGGCTGCCGAAGAAGTCCTGGTCATCAGCGTGATCTGCCGCGATGCCGGCGGTTTCAAGGGCCCGGCACTCTTGCAGAACATCCTCGAAAGCGGCCTGCGTTTTGGCGAGATGGATATCTTCCATCGTCACGAAAGCATGGCCGGTAACGGCGAAGTGCTGTTCTCCATGGCCAACGCGGTCAAGCCGGGCACGTTCGATCTGGACGATATCGACCTGTTCAGCACCCCGGCGGTGAGTTTCTTCCTTGGCCTGCCAGGCCCGCGTCACCCGAAACAAGCGTTCGACGTGATGGTGGCCGCTGCCCGCAAGCTGTCCCAGGAGCTCAACGGCGAGCTCAAGGACGACCAGCGCAGCGTGCTCACCGCCCAGACCATCGAACACTACCGTCAGCGCATCGTCGAGTTCGAGCGTCGCGCCCTGACACAGAAACGCTGAGGATCGATCTTAAGCGTTGTCTGTAGAATCCGTGCACTAACATATTGAGCAGCTTCGGCTGCTCTTTTGCTTTATGAGAGAACACCCATGACCGCCGCCCAAACCCGCATCCTCGAACTGCGCGCTGAGCTGGATCAGCACAACTATCGCTACCACGTCCTCGACGAGCCGAGCATTCCGGACGCCGAATACGACCGCCTGTTCCACGAGCTCAAGGCCCTGGAGGCCGAGCACCCGGAACTGGTGACGCGTGACTCACCGACGCAGCGGGTCGGCAGTGCGGCATTGTCGGCGTTCACCCAGGTCAAGCACGAGATCCCGATGCTCAGCCTGGGCAACGCCTTCGATGAAACCACCATGCTGGAGTTTGATCGCCGGGTCACCGAGGGCCTTGATCTGCCGGTGGGCGATCTGTTTGGCGCTGGCGCGGCGGTGGAATACAGCTGCGAGCCGAAGCTGGATGGCCTGGCGGTCAGCCTGCTGTACCAGGATGGCGAGCTGGTGCGCGGTGCCACCCGGGGCGACGGCACCACCGGCGAGGACATCAGCGTCAATGTGCGCACCGTGCGCAATATCCCCCTGAAACTGCACGGCACGGGCTGGCCAGCCACCCTGGAAGTGCGCGGTGAAGTGTTCATGTCCAAGGCCGGTTTCGAGCGGTTGAACGCCTCGCAACTGGAAGTGGGCGGCAAGACCTTCGCCAACCCGCGCAACGCCGCGGCGGGCAGCCTGCGCCAACTGGATTCGAAGATCACCGCCAGTCGCCCGCTGGAATTCTGCTGCTATGGCATCGGCCAGGTGACCGCGGATATCAGCGACACCCATATCGGCAACCTCAAGCAGTTGCAGAAGTGGGGTATGCCGATCAGCCACGAATTGAAGCTGGCCAAGGGTATCCAGGAATGTCTGGACTACTACCGCGACATCGGCGAGCGCCGCAATGCGCTGGGCTATGAAATCGACGGCGTGGTGTTCAAGGTCAACAGCATTGCCTACCAGCGTGAACTAGGCTTCCGTGCCCGCGAGCCGCGCTGGGCGATCGCGCACAAATTCCCGGCCATGGAAGAACTCACTGAGCTGCTCGACGTGGAGTTCCAGGTCGGTCGTACCGGTGCGGTCACGCCGGTGGCGCGCCTCAAGCCGGTCAAGGTGGCCGGCGTGACCGTGTCCAATGCCACCCTGCATAACATGGACGAAGTGGCACGCTTGGGGCTGATGATTGGCGACACCGTGATCATCCGCCGCGCCGGTGATGTGATTCCGCAGGTGGTCTCGGTGGTCACCGAGCGCCGCCCGGAAAACGCCCGCGCCGTGCAGATCCCGCAGAATTGCCCGGTGTGCGGTTCCCATGTGGAGCGCACGCAACTGGTCAAGCGTAGCAAGGGCAAGGAAACCGTCAGCGAAGGCGCGGTGTACCGTTGCGTCGGGCGCCTGGCCTGCGGTGCGCAACTCAAGCAGGCAATCATTCATTTCGTCTCGCGCCGGGCCATGGACATCGACGGCCTGGGCGACAAGACCATCGAGCAACTGGTGGATGAACAGCTCATTGGTTCGCCGGCCGATCTCTACAAACTCAAATATGAACAGATCATCGACCTGGAAGGCTTTGCCGATATCTCCAGCAAGAAGCTGATCAGCGCCATCGAAAACAGCAAGACCCCGACCCTGGCACGCTTTATCTACGCCTTGGGCATTCCCGATGTGGGCGAGGAGACGGCCAAGGTCCTGGCGCGCTCGCTGGCGTCCCTGGAGCGCGTTCAAAAGGCGTTGCCAGAGGTGCTGACGTACTTGCCGGATGTTGGGCTGGAAGTGGCCCATGAGATCCATAGCTTCTTTGAAGACGGGCACAACCAGCAGGTGATTGGCGCGCTGTTGTCGCCAGACGAATGCGGCCTGCAATTGCAGGAGCAGGGCGAACTCAGCGCGGAATTCGCCGCCAGCACCACCTTGGGCGGTTTGCTCGACAAGCTGCACGTGCCGTCGGTGGGGCCAGGTGCTGCGCAGAAACTCGCGGACAAGTTCGGTTCGCTGGAAGGCGTCATCAAGGCTGACTGGCTCGATATGCGCCAGGCGCTGCCCGAGAAGCAAGCCAAGGCTGTGCGGGACTTTTTCGATAATGCCGACAACGCCAGCCATGCCTTGGCCATCGAGCAGCAGCTCAAGGACTTTGGTATGCATTGGCAGAGCGAGAAAAAGGTCGTTGAAGGCTTGCCCGAAGCCGGGCACACCTGGGTACTCACGGGCTCCCTGGAGCTGATGAGCCGCGATGTGGCCAAGGACAAGCTCGAAAGCCTGGGGGCCAAGGTGGCCGGTTCCGTTTCGGCGAAAACCCACTGTGTGGTGGCGGGACCGGGCGCTGGCTCGAAACTGGCCAAGGCCAATGAGCTGGGCCTGAAAGTACTGGACGAAGAGGCCTTCGTCGCCTTCCTGGCCAAGCACAACATCACCGTCTGATTGATCGTCCCCACGCTCCGCGTGGGAACGCATCCTGTGACACTCCGCGTCACGGCCTTCGCGCAGACGCAGAGCGTCCAAGGCGGCATTCCCACGCGGAGCGTGGGAACGATCTCTCAACACTGTAGGAGCGAGCTTGCTCGCGAAGAACCGGAGGACGCCGCTGTGAACCAGGCAGCCCGCGTTATCGTTGATGATCTTCGCGAGCAAGCTCGCTCCTACAGGGAGCAGTTGAACGATCCCGAGCGAGAAATGATCTAGTCTCTGTCACCCAGGGAGAGATCGCCATGTTCCGCTACTTCGAGCAACTCAGCACGCGCATCGCCGCTCCGTTCATGGCCGAAACCTCGCGCAACAGCAAGGTGTGGCAATGCCGGTGTGGCCAGTCGCTGTTTTTTCGCAACAGCCAGTGCCTGGCCTGCCAGGCGGCATTGGGTTACCAGCCGCAGCAAAGCCGCCTGTCGTCCTTGCAACCTGGGCCGGCGGTCGGTACTTGGCTGGCGGACGATAATCTCGATGCCGGCGCATTCCGGCGCTGTGCAAACCTCGATTCACCCGCCGCCTGCAACTGGCTGATTCCTGCCCACAGCACCGCGCCGTTGTGCGTGGCCTGTAGCCTGAACCGCACCATTCCTGATCTCTCGGTTCCGGAAAACCCCGAACGCTGGCGCAAGGTTGAAACCGCCAAGCGCCGCTTGGTGGCGCAACTGATCAGTCTAGGCCTGCAAGTGGTGCCCAAAAGCGTTGACGAAGAGGCTGGCCTGGCCTTCGACTTCATCGGTATCGACCTGGAAGGCAACGCGCCCACCACCGGCCACGCCAATGGGCTGATCACCCTGGACATCAAGGAAGCCGACGACGCCCACCGCGAAAAAGTCCGTGTACAGATGCGCGAGCCATACCGGACCTTGCTTGGCCATTTTCGCCATGAAGTCGGCCATTACTACTGGGATCGCCTGATCGCCAACAGTCACTGGCTCACACCTTTTCGCAACCTGTTCGGCGACGAACGCGCCAGTTATGCCGAGGCCCTCGACCGGCACTACCAGAACGGCCCGCGCCCGGACTGGCAACTCACCTGCGTGAGCGCCTACGCCACCATGCACCCCTGGGAAGACTGGGCCGAAACCTGGGCTCACTACCTGCACATGATGGACGCCGTGGACACGGCCCTGGGCTTTGGTATGAGCGCCCGCGAGATGGACCTGGATTACCAGCCATTCCCCCTGACCACGCTCTACGACCCTCAACACCCTGGCGGCCCGGCATTCCTCTGCTTCGTCAATGCCTGGATCGAACTGGCCGGCATGCTCAACGAACTGTCCCGCGCCATGGGCCAGCCGGATTTCTACCCCTTCGTGCTGCCGCCCGCGGTGATTGCCAAGCTGCACTTTATTCACCTGGTCATCCAGGAAGAGGGCGGCAGGGCCGATGGGGTTATGGCAAGTGCTTGAGCCTTCTCATTTTTTAATCCGGAACCAACGGTTGTAACTTCCGATGAGATGGGTACAATGGCGCGGCTTGCCGAGAGGCAGCGTCGTTATGGTGACCCCATCGGTCCCCCCGCAACGATTACCCGTGAACCTGGTCAGAGCCGGAAGGCAGCAGCCACAGCGGGAACATTGTGTGCCGGGGTGTGGCTGGTGGGGTTGCCTCCATAACGCTCCCTCCTGCAGTCCCTTCTAAAACTCAAGTTATTTTCAGCCAGTCATCTGTGATGCTTCTTGCACAGTGCATGACGGTCATTTCGCGTCTAGTGGCATACTCCCAAGCGTCTCTTTCCCTGGCTACGAGGCTCTATGCACTCGGAACATTTCGACTTATCCAGCCCCGTATTCTTGCCGATCACCGAGCACACCTGTGCGGGTTTGTTGGGCGGCGAGGGTATCGATGCGCTTGTAGCCCTGAGTGAGCCCGAATTGGCGGCGGTGTTGGTGATCCAGAACCTGGCGCAGGTGCCCGAAAGCGAGCTGAGCGCCAATGGTGCTGAAAAAGTGTTGGCCAAACTGGTTGACTGGGCAGTCGATGCCAGCCATTCGGCCAGTGTGTCCCTGCTCTCTGAAGCGCAGCGGCTGTTCGATCAGAGGAAGCTGTATTTCGGCCTCAATGTGGTCAAAAGCCTGAAGCTGCGCTTTCTGCTGGAGGAGGAAGTACAGGCTCGGGACTATCTGTTGCCCAGTGGCAAATGGGACGTCGAGTATAAAGTCCGCCACCTCAAGGCCAATGATCCGTTCAGCCAGCAGGTAATCACGCCCAGGCATCGCGAGCGCTGGTTGAGCGCCGAGCAAGACAAGCTGCTCAGAACCTTCCGCGCCAACCTGAACGAAGACCTGCATGTTCAAGGCTATGCAGGCATTGGCAAGAGTCACCTGCTGGTGGCCTTGCTGGAGCACCTGCGCCCGGAAAAGACCTTACTGTTGGCACGCACCCCGGCAAAACTCGAAACCCTGCGTGCGCGCATGGTGGGAGCGCGGGAGCGTAAGGCCGGGCATACCTTCCAGGACTTCGCCCATGCTCTATTGCATGGCCCGAGGCCAAAGCCGCTGAATACGCCGGTGAGGGTGCCGACCAAGCAGGCGCTCGCTCAAGAACTGAATATCTTTGGTTTCCGCCGCCTGGAAGGGCAAGCGGTGGTGGAGGTGTGCCTCAAGGTGCTTGAGGCCTACTGCCGCTCCTGGGAGTACAGCTTGTCGGCCCAGCATTTGCCGCATTTCAAGCAACCGCTCGCCGGCGTCGATGCCAGGGCGCTGCTCGAATATGCCAGCCGGTTATGGGGCTACCTAGAGGCTAACCCGGCCTGGGGCCGGCATACCGGGTTTGAAGCCTTGTTGATGATCAAGCGCGCCAGCCTTGCAGGCTGCGTGGTGCCCGAGCGCTATACCCACGTGCTCATCGATGAGAGCCAGGACATCCCGGCGCCGCTGTTGCAAATCATCGAGCGCGGGCGCCAGGTGCTGATCACTTTGGGGGATGAGTATCAGCAGGCCAGTGGCGGCGTGGTCAAGCGTGCCCGTGAGGTTCGCCATACCGACGTGTGCTACTCCGTGCGTTCCGGGCGCAATGTCGAGCGCCTGGTCAACCCGTTGATCAGCTTGCACTCGGAAAAAAGCAAATCGCTTTTCGAGGGCGCCCGCGATGCCGATGTCGGCATTGAGTTTTATCCGCAGGGTTTCGTGCCCCCGCAAGGTTGCGTGGTGTTGACCGCTTCCCATTGGGACACCATGCAGTGGGCGATCCAGTTGAGCCACGCCCGCTGTGCGTTCGGCCTCGCGAGCAAAGAGGCCCAGCAGTCGCTCAAGCATTTCATGGACACGGTCATCGCGTTGTTCAAACCCGATTTCTATAGCAATGAGTTCAATGACCTCGGCCCCCATGCGTTTTTCAGCGACATGGCCGATTGGCAGCAGGTGCGCGAAGCCTGCCAGTTCGATGAGGCGTTTCTGTGGGTCGAGGCCGAGCTGGAAAAAGGCTTTAACGTGGCGGATGTCACGCGTTTGAACAGGTTGATTGGCCATCCGGACGAGCGCGTCCTGTTGATGCTGGCGCAGGATGCGGGCGGCATGGAGTTCGACCGGGTACTGCTCACCCCGGAATTGTTGACCAATGTGAAGTTCCAGGACGCTTACGCGTTCGATCAACGACTCTGTGCGGTGTATATCGCGATTTCACGGGCCAGGGTGCAGTTGTACCTGCCCTACGATGTGGTCGAGTGGCTCGACTACCACAAGTATCAAAAGACCCGTGAATCCCACGGTTACTGACGGATTTAATCCGGCTGTTTCACAACTTTCATAAAGCCCTCTGGACAATCCACAGACCGCCTTGTTAGCTTGCGCCGGCCACTTGTTTCAGAATATGACAAGGGCATGGATTTGATATTGAAGTGCTATCACTTCTTTCACTCACAAGGATGTCTGTCATGAAAAGCCTGCAAGGGTTGCCTCGTCTTATCAGCGCGTCGGTAGGGACGCCCGGCAAAGCCCGCAACTTGCCCGCCGATGTTCAGTGCATCCAGTATTTATTCAATTTGATCATTCCCAAGATGGGGTTTGCCTTGCTGGAAAACGGCAAGTGCGACGGCCAGTTGGTGCAATGCATCAGCCAGTATCAGTTTCGCCATCTCAAGTACGCCCATCCCGATGGCGTGATCGACCCCACCGGGCGGACGTTCAACAGTCTGATCGAAGAGGCGCTGAAGGTACCGGTGCGGGCTTTTCCCAATACGCGCATTCCGACGTTTCTCAACATTTTCGGCAATAACAACGTCGATGCGGTACAGGCCACGGTCAATGTGTACCTGGACCGCGTGCGTGCGGTGATCGAGGCCGAGCGGCGTAACCGGCAGTTGATGATGCAGTCCACCTGCGATGGCGGGACGACATTGAGCGACACGGATTTCCAGAACGCCGCCAAGCAATTGGGCAACGGCATTTCGGTGAATGTGGTCAAGGCGTTCGCCACGGTGGAGTCGGGCGGGAAGGTGGGGTTCGGGCCCGCCAAGTTGCCGATCATCGCTTTTGAAGGGCACCACTTTCGCAAGTACACCAAGCACATCTACGACCAGTCGCAGCCGTTGCTGTCGTATATCTACAAGAAAAAAGCCGGCCCGCAATGGCAGACGAACAATAAGGATCAGGTCAAGGCCTGGGAGACCATGGCCACTGCCTTTGCGCTGGACCAGGAAGCCGCCTTGATGTCGGCCTCCTGGGGCATGTTTCAAATCATGGGGTTCAATTTTGCTGCGTGCGGATTCAAGACGGTGTTTGAGTTCGTGGCGTCATTAAAGATCAATGCCGGTAACCAACTCAAAGCCTATCTCAGCCTTTGCAGCCACAACTCGGCATTATTGAGTGCCATGAAAAACAAGGATTTTACCGCCATGGCCCGAAACTATAACGGCGATGATTACGGCAACTATGACGTCCTGATGAAACAAGCCTACGAAGCCTTTGAAGGGAAGAAATAAGATGATTCGTTATCTGGCGATGGGAGTGTTGTCGTGGTGCGCCGTGGCGCCTGCGTTGGCCGGCTCGGCGGCGTTGCATTCAGGCAAATATGAAGGGCTGATGCTGGCGGTGACGCCGGGGCATCAGGTGGAGGGTTTCTACCAGGAGTCGATGGGCGAGGGTGTGGCCCGTGGTTGCACGTTCTACTTGCAAGGCAAACCCGAAGCGCTCACCACCTGGCTGGACGCTGCCTACCCAGGCAGTGTGGCAGCGGCGTCCGACGGGGTGACCCTGACCGTGGCGCAGGGCCGTCAACACCCCGGCTGCATCAATGTGCTGATGCCGGAAATCGCCACCGGCCTGGAGCTGAGCCAGACGGCCAGCAAACAATGGATAGGCTTGGTGACGGTGTCTGCCGACAAGGCTTACTTGCTGAAAACGCCGGGCGCCAAAGCGGCAAAGCGGCCCTACATCGTCAAGCATGACGTGGTGGGCGTACTGGCGTTCAAGGACGGTTGGGCGCAGGTGGAGTTCATCAACGCTGACGACCGTTCGTTCACGGGCTGGATCAGCCAGGGCCAGTACGCACGGTTGGCTGCGCCGAAGCCCTGAATTGTAGGAGCGAGCTTGCTCGCGAAAAACGTCAACGATAACGCGTGCCTCCTGAATAAACGCGGCGCTTGTGAGTTTTTCGCGAGCAAGCTCGCTCCTACTTGGTATCAGGGCGATTTTCGTCGCACATTTAGGACTGTGTCAGCCAAAGGTCTCGCGCAGTAGCCCGGCAAACGCATCTCGCGCCAGGTGCCGCTGGGTGTCCGTGTGCCAGAACAACAGGTTGTCCACGGGCGCCAGTGCTTCAAAGCGATACGATGCCAGCTGATTGGCCTGTTCATAGCGCGCCAGGATCCCCTCGGGCGCCAACGCCACGCCAATCCCCGCGCTCACGCATCCGATGATCGTGCCCCAACTGGCGTAGCTGGCGATTGCTGGCTTGATGTCATGGGGCTTGAGCCAGTTTTCCAGGGCGGCGCGATAAGGGCAGCCCGGCGGCCACACCAGCAGGGTTCGGCCGGCCAGGTCCTCGGCACTGTTGATAGGTGCGCTGCACGCGCTGGCGATCAGCACCAGGCGCTCGCTGTAGACCACGCTCTGTTCCAGCTTCGTGCGTTTGCCGCCGGCAGCCACCAGCGCCACATCCAGGCGGTGGTGCTGCAGGTCGTCCAGCAGTTGCGCCCAGGCACCGGTGACCAGTTCCAGGCTGACATCGGGATAACGCCGGTGGTATTCCGCCAGTAGCGGCGGCAAGCGCCCGCTGGCGCTGGATTCCACCGCACCGATGCGCAAGGTGCCACGGGGAATGGCGCTGGCATCCACGGCGCGTTTGGATTCATCCACCAAGGCCAGGATACGTTCGCAGTAATCCAGGAAGATCTCTCCCGCGGCGCTGATCGCCAGCCCTCGGCCAGCACGGATAAACAGCGGTGTGCCCAACTCGCTTTCCAGCTGCTTGATGCGCGTGGTGATATTGGACGGCACGCAGTGCAATTGCAGCGCAGCCTGGGCCACGCTGCCGGTTTGCGCCACGGCTCGCACCATTTTCAGTTGGGCCAGTTCCATTGCTCAGTTCCAATGATTTCAGAAGTCAGAAACGCTTAATTGTCCTATGCCTTGCCTGGGCCAAGACTGGCAGCATTCCTTTTGCGTGGATGCTGTCGATGAATACTCCGTCACCTCTGAAGCTTACGCTAGTCATTGCCAGCGTCATCCTCTGTTGGGCGTATTCCCCCATCGGCGTGCACATGGGGCTGCACAGTTACAGCCCCGGCCAATTGGCGCTGCTGCGGTTTTTGATCGCGTCGGTATTCATGGGCGGCGTGGCCTCGGTGGTGGGAATTGGACGGCCACCATTGCGCGACCTGCCGTGGTTGTTGGTGCTGGGCTTTTTCGGGGTGTTCCTGCACCACACCAGTCTCAATTACGGGCAGCAATGGGTGACGGCGGCTGCGTCGAGTGTGTTGGCACAGTCGGCGCCGTTGTTCAGTGTGTTGATTGCGTTTTTGTGCTTGAAGGAGCAGGTCAGCGCCTGGCGCTGGGGCTGCGTGCTGTTGGGGTTGGCCGGCGTAGTGGTGGTGATCTGGGGCGACCGGGGCATAGGCGATATCAACCCACGGGGTTTGCTGATCTTGTTGGCGGCCTGCTCATGGAGTGTGTACTTCGCCATTCAGCGACATTACGCCCATCGCTACAGCCCGTTGACGATGGCG
>JACRYN010000021.1_pt1 | contig 62600 bp, 50 predicted proteins | sample 8023231 | NCBI WGS metagenome assembly JACRYN01 (sample SAMN15756473, study PRJNA655841) | gut metagenome | isolation source: fecal sample D84 from domestic dog with diarrhoea | host: Canis lupus familiaris | place: South Africa: Mmabatho, Mahikeng | collected 2019-09
GCCCCCAGCATGGGGTGCTAGGGGTCGAGTGTTCGAATCACTCCGTCCCGACCATATTTTTCAATGACTTTAGGCCAATGTTCACAGCATTGGCCTTTTTCATGTGCGTGACATTTGCGTGACTTGTCGTTTTTTCACGCCTGCTCCCTCTTCAAAATTGTCAGGACCGGTCCGCGAGAATCGATTGCTGATCCCATGTTCGCAGCTCCTATCAAATGCCCGCGCTCAGCGCCTGAGTAGTGACTGGTGATGCTGCCGTTCTTGTGCCCCAGAAGGGCCTTGCGGTCTTCCTCGGTTACGCTGCACGCAGTCGGCGGCCAAACGTGTACTTAAGGTCATGAATCCTGATGGATGCATAACCAGAGTGAGCGGGGCGAAGGTTTTCCTCCTGCCAGAGTTTCGCCGCTCTCACCCGCGCTTTCTTCCAGGCCGAGTCATTCATCCGGTGCATCGCGGTTCTGTTGTATGGGAAAACCCATACCTTACTGATGCCGCGCTGCTTCTCGATGATCGACCTGGGCATACTGTTTAGCACCACCAGTCGCTCGTCGCCGTTCTTCACGCCGGATTGCTCATACCGGCCGCCAAAATCGGCTGGTATCAGAAATACGCTGGTGCCCAGTTCGGGTAACGAAATCTCCCAATCCCACCTTAGCTTGCAAACCTCCTGTTCCCGCGTGCCGGTGTTCACCTTGAACAGCGCCATCGTTTGCAGGTGAACCGGCAACTCTCCAGACAGCAGCGATTGCTCCGGCCCCGACATTGGGTACGGCTTGCGGCTCGACTTCTTCTCTTCCAGTTTCGTGAGCATCGGCACGCTATCCAGCCACGGCCTACGCTCATCGTCTCGCCATTTCCTGGCACACAACGACAAAACCCGTACTACACGTTCGATCAAGATATTCACCGTTCTGTTGTGGTGTCGCCCAAGAATTACAACGCCGCCCAGGCCGCGAAGATTATCTGCACTGGCCGCACCAGGCTGTTGCAGTTCAGGCGGCAGAAGCGTTACCTGTGAAGAGCACCGGCCCGATGTCGACTGGGCCTATCTGCGCAATTCAGGCCAAGAGCCAGATCTTTAATCCCGATTAAAAGAAGCCCTGATTGAGGGCGCATATCTTCGCCCCTGAGCTGAACGTTCTGCCACGACAACCACGAAGAGGTTTCCCGAAATGGAACAGGTACACCGCGCAATACATCAGGCAGTTCTGGAGGCGGGGCCAAAGCAACTGGCTTACCTGATGGGTAACCAACGGTGTTCTCCCCACGCTGAGCGCATCAGGTGGAACGCTGTCAGTCGAACTACGACGGCTGTTAGCTCAGATTTACAATCTGGTCAGGTGTATCGAATCAACGCGAAAGGCACGCTGACCGTGGCTGTTGGAAGTCTGATGCAGCTGGATATAATCGGGGGGAGGAGGTTCAGGGCTTGTACCTGAATACGGTCACGACAGAGATTCGCCCAGTGTTCTATCGCGCCTCCCAGGGGATACGTGGTTACGCGGCCAGATACGCAAGCACCACTCGAGATCGTGCTTTATGTAACTGTTGCCTGACGCGCACAGGAGTTAAGCCTTCGCCCAGATCTTGGGGCGAAGGTTGCGGCAGGCCAACCGCCAGCAGTACCATGCGCGGCTAGATTGGCCGGGCCAGGTCATCGGAACCTCACTTCGCTTCATGTTTCATTGAGCTGTTGCGAATCATCTCCAGAATGGAACTGCGCTGTAATGAATGTTAAGACGCCGCTACTCAAGGATGTCAGAGAGTCGTCAGTGGTTGGAAATACAAAAGCTCATGACCATTTGAAGTATCGTCCCGATATTGATGGGTTGAGGGCGATAGCAATTTTATCAGTTGTTATCTTTCATGCATTTCCATCCATTGTTCCCGGTGGATTTGCAGGAGTTGACGTGTTCTTCGTTATCTCCGGTTTTCTAATTTCAAGCATTATTTTTAAGAGTTTGGGTCGGGGTCACTTTAGCTTTGTAGATTTTTATTCTCGTAGGGCTAAACGAATATTTCCTGCGCTAGTGGCTGTCCTTTTGATCACGTATGTGTTTGGCTGGTTTGCGTTGCTTCCTGATGAATTCAAACAGTTGGGACGGCACATAGCGGCCGGCACCATATTTTTGCAGAACTTTAATTTGCTTGGTGAGTCTGGCTATTTTGATACGTCCTCAGAGCTAAAACCGTTAATGCATCTTTGGTCGCTAGCGATTGAAGAGCAGTTTTATCTTGTTTATCCACTAATTATTTGGGCAGCCTGGAGAACTGGTGTAAGCATAAAGCTTACGGTTGCTGCTTTGTGTCTTATATCTTTCGGTCTGAATGTTTATGGTGTTGCTTCAGATCCTGTGGGGACTTTCTTTTCTCCTCAAACAAGATTTTGGGAGCTGTTAGCAGGGGGCGTCCTAGCCTATTTTTACTATTCTCGTTCGAAAGCAGTTGAAAGGAACGATGCTCCAATAGTTTTTGGTGAAACGCTTAATAGTGCAATTTCTATACTCGGCCTTGGGCTAATCGTTGCCGCGGTAGCATTCCTAAAAAGCGGTGACATCTTCCCTGGCTGGTGGGCTCTGTCGCCCGTAATTGGCACCGCGATGCTGATCTTTTCGGGTCCCAACGCATTGGTGAACCGAACCCTTCTGAGCAATCGATTCATGCTCTTCATTGGCGTGATCAGTTACCCGCTGTACCTCTGGCATTGGCCGATTCTTTCGTTCGCCAGAATTATGGAATCCGCTGTCCCATCCTGGGAAATACAGGTTGCCGGTGTTCTGTTGAGCGTTCTGCTTGCTTGGCTCACTTATCGTTTTATCGAAAGCCCGATTCGATTTGGTGCACAAACTGCACTGAAACCAACGCTGCTTTGGGGTGTGATGCTGTGTTTGGGCGGCGTTGGATACGCCACATTTGCGCGCGATGGCCTGCCTTTTCGCGTTCAAGAACTTGCCAGCAATAACAGCCAATTCAACTGGGGCGATCTGGCGAACGAAACTTGCCGAAAGGCCTACCCCGCGTTCTGGCCCATTGATCATTGCTCAATGACTCGGGAGGGTGACCCATCGGCTATGTTGATTGGCGACTCCCACAGTGACCATATTCGCCTCGGGCTGTCCGAAGCCATGGCAAAGGAAAATAAAAACCTTCTAAACATCGGAGTTTCCGGATGCACGTCGTTCTATAACGTCACATCTCACCCGAGAGGCGTCCGTGATTGGTGCTCGACCTACATCAACAAGGCAATCGAGTTGGCAGTCAATACGGAGTCTGTAAAAACAGTTGTGTTGTCGTCCCGGGGCCCCATGTACCTGACCGGTAACGGTTACCATGAGGGAGATGATCTAATCCATCACGATAGAGTCCTGGAGCTAGTCGGCCATCCGGAGGTGACAGATTACGCAGCAGTCTTTGAGGCCGGTATGAGAAACACCTTCACGATGCTCGCCAAAGCGGGCAAGCAGGTGGTGTTCGTATTGGATATTCCTGAGCTTGGCTTCTCTCCGATGTCGTGCGTTGATAGTCGTCCATTACGTTTGACCAACAAGGTTAAGAGCCCGTGCGCTATATCTCGGGCAGAAGTGGACTCTCGAAACAAAGAATACAAAGAAGTAGTTGCCAGGGTCATGAAAGACTTTCCGGCAGTGACGCTGTTTGATACGCAGGCGAAGCTGTGCGACGCCGAATGGTGCTGGGCCATGATCGACGGCCAGATGATGTACCGTGATGACGATCACCTGTCTGCGAAGGGTTCTGAATTTATGGCGAAGGATCTGATGCCGATTATCAATAGGGCACTGGCGGATCCTGAGAGCCAGGCGCAAAGATAACGACCAAGTTGCGTTGCTGATGTTAAGCCCGCCGCGTGCGGGCTTTTTCTCTCGTGTTTGAATTTTGTGTTAGGTCTGCAGGACGCCGGAGGGAGCCTAAATAGGCTCAGTGACTTTACAAGAGACTTCGTGAGTTACGGTTCCGCACTCTTAGGCATCGTTGCAGCGAGCGCCAGGCGCGAAGCCTTGTGTTTAGCGGCCTGTAGAGGTGTCCGCGTACACGGGGTGTTAGGGGGCGGGTGTTCGAATCACTCCGTCCCGACCATATTTTTCAATGACTTAGCCGAACTCGAACCTGTTCGGCTTTTTCATACGTAGGCACTTTGCGGGGGATCATCTCGATTTCCTCCTCAAAACGGTCAGCACTGGCTCGCGAGAGTCAGTTGCCAACACTTTGTTCGCAGCCTCAATCAGATGCTGCAACACCGGGGTGGAATAGTGGCTCGTAATACTGCCGTTCTTATGCCCCAATAACGCTTTGCGATCTACCTCTGTCACGCTTGCTGCACGTGGTCTTCTGCCAAAGGTGTGTTTCAGGTCGTGAATCCTGATCAATCTGAACCGCGGGTGTGTCGGCGCCTTGTAGGCCGTCTCCGACTTTCCGCTATGCGCGCACCCTGGCTTTCTTCAAGACCGAGTCATTCATGCGATGCATTACCGTTGGCCCGAACTGATCTGCCTTCCCGTAGGGGAACACCAGGTCTTTGTGCAGACCGCGCTGATTGTCGATGATCGACATGGCCACCTTGTTCAGGATCACCAGGCGTTCATCGTCATTCTTCACCCCGGCTTTCTCACTTCGCCCGCCGAACCCGGCAGGTATCAGAAACACGCTGGTGCTCAACGCCGGTACCCGTATTTCCCAATCCCACCGCAATTTGCAGACTTCCTGTTTCCGGCATCCAATGTCCACCTTAGAGAGGGCCATCCTCAACAGGTGGTCCGGCAGCTCGGCGAACAGCATTGACTGGTCATCCAATGACAGCGGGTAAGGTTTCCTGCTGGATTTCTCTTCTTCCATCATCGATATCACTGGCACGCTTTCCAGCCATAGCCGCTTTCTGTATCCCGCCCTTGCGGTGGTACGGATTCAAAAATCCGACGACTCCTTGTAGGGCGATATTCGCCGTCTTGTTCGATACGCCTGGTTTGACCTTTCCTTGCGCCGTCCTTGGTTGGCTTCTGCTGGCCACGCACAAACGGCGTCAGGGTACTGTCATCGATGAGCGTGATGTACGGGGCCCAATGTTTTCGAGTTAATGGAATAGGCGCGCTTTCTCTGGCGGCAGTTAGGCTGATGCAGCTGGATACTCGACGTTCAGGGCTCGTACCTGAACACGGTCACGACAGAAATTCGAACGGTATTTTATCGCGCTTCCCGGGGCTAAGTGTTGATGCGTCCTTATTAAGCAAGCACCGCTGGCGATCTTGCTTTATGTGGCTGTTGCCTGACACTCCAGCACTGTTGGCCTTAGCCTCTAACACTGGGCGAAGGTTGCGGCGGGCTATCCGCCAGCAGTACCATGCGCGACCAGATTGGCCAGTTGAGGCCAACGAACATTGAGCTTCGCTTCACACTTGTAGCGAAGGTCTGCCAATGGAATTGCACTGTAATGAATGTGAAGGCTCCGCTACTCAAGGATGCAAGAGGGTCGTCAGTGAGTGGCAACACGAAAGCTCATGACCATTTGAAGTACCGTCCGGATATTGATGGTCTCCGGGCTTTTGCAATACTTTCAGTTGTTCTATATCACGCATTCCCATCTTTCATGCGTGGTGGTTTTATTGGCGTTGATATTTTCTTTGTTATTTCTGGATATTTGATATCCAGCATTATTTTCAAAGGGTTAGATTCAAGAGCGTTTAGTTTTCTGGACTTTTACCAGCGCCGCGTAAAGCGAATTTTCCCCGCGCTTATTCTTGTCTTGGTGTCTTGCTACGCGGTTGGCTGGTTCACGCTGATGGCTGGCGAATTCAAGATGTTGGGTAAGCATGTCGCGGGCGGTATCGGGTTTATTCAAAACCTTGTCCTTTACCGCGAGGCCGGATACTTCGACACATCGTCAGTGCTTAAGCCATTGCTCCATTTGTGGTCGCTGGGAGTCGAGGAACAGTTCTATATCTTGTTCCCCATTGCAGCCTGGGTCATGTGGCGCTGGCGCTCTGCGGTCCTGCCTGTAATCGTCTTGCTCGCGGTCATTTCCCTGGGCGCCGATGTGCATAAGCTGGGGACGAACCCGTCAGCAGCCTTCTATATGCCGCAGTATCGGTTCTGGGAGATTTTGTGCGGCAGCATCATTGCCTACATCACGGTGTTCCGCCCCTCTACTGCCGACAAGATCCAGGGCTCTGCGCAAGTTCGAAATCTGGTATCGATTGCCGGGGCAGTGCTGCTGATCGCATCAGTTGTGGTCGTGGACAAGTACAAGGCTTTTCCTGGGTTTTGGGCATTGCTGCCGGTATCAGGTTCTGCGCTGATGATCATGGCCGGACCGAACGCCTGGCTGAACAGGAAGGTGATGGCGAGCCGCCCGATGGTGTGGATTGGCCTGATCAGCTACCCGCTTTATCTGTGGCATTGGCCGGTAATCACTTACATCCGCATTCTTGGCGCCGAGGAACTGAGCATAATCAGCGGCGTACTTGCTGTGGTCGCCAGTACGTTGCTGGCCTACGGCACCTATAAGTATGTGGAAGTACCTTTCAGAATCGCCAAGCTGCGGGTTCCAAAAACAGGGTTATTGCTGGCGCTGGGCCTGACTGTTGCTGCCGTTGGTGCTGTGACGTTTGTCAAAAATGGTCTCATGAATCGTCCTGGGCTATCAGCCGGCCTCAAGGACCGCGAAAGCTACGCGCAGTATTTCGAAAACTCTCTGCCGGCTTGGGCCTACTTCACTAACCAGGGGATTATCGAGGGCTATCGGTTCGGCTGTGACTTCTTTGACATCGAGCGTTACCGTGCCGGCGGCTTCACAATGGAGCCGCGCAAGCAGATCAGCACCGAATGCTATGTGCCGACCACTGACACAAAGGTCATGCTTTGGGGAGACTCCCACGCCCAGCAATACTATTACGGCCTGAGCAAGACGCTCCCGCCCTCCGTATCCATATTGCAGGTGGCAAGCTCTGGCTGTGAGGCGAACTTGCCGGGGACCGCTACAGGGGGCTTGAAGTACTGCGACCGCTCCAATGAGTTCGCCTTTGAGGTGATGGCAAAGGAAAAGCCACAGGTACTTGTAATTGCCCAACTTGAACAGCATGACACAAAGAATAATTTGATCGACCTTACAGCAAGGGCCAAGGCGCTTGGGGTCAAAAATGTAATTGTGGTTGGTCCAGTGCCGCGCTATGACCAGTTCCTGAATCAGTTGGTTGTGCGCAAGTTTTGGAACAACACGCCGCGCCGGACTAAAGAAAATCTGCTGCCTGCATCCTTCGACACCGACAGGGCGCTGGCCTCCAAGTACGCTGGTGGTGCTGGTGGGTTTGAATATCTGTCGGCGCTGGGGGCGTTTTGCAATGCAGATGGTTGCATGACTTACCTTGGCGATGATCGGAAAACAGGATTGGTGACGTTTGACTACGGTCACCTGTCGCCGCCAGCCTCTCTCTATTTTGCCAAGACCGCACTGGCACCGCTGATCATGAAGGAGCTGTCTGCGGAATAGCCTCGTCAACATCAAATGAGCCCGCCGCGTGCGGGCTTTTTCTTGCGAGATTGAGTTTGGTATTCGTTCGGCAGGACGCCGGGGCGCAGGGACTTTCTGTCAGAAAGCCTGTAGGGAGTTTTGCGGGGATTCGTGAATCTTTGTCCGGCATCGTTAGGCGTCGATTGCAGTGGGCGCCCACGTAAGGTGTTGGTATTAAAGGCTTTTCAGGACTCCCGCCAGCATGGGTTGCTAGGAGGCAAGTGTTCGAATCACTCCGTCAAGACGATTATTCATGATTAAAATCAGTTAGTTAAGTCGATCGGCTAGATCGGCTTTTTTGTGCCTGCGCTAAACCCGCGCAAAACGATTCGGTGATTTCGCTGGAAGCTCTCAATGATGCCGCCATGGCGGTCATGAGGCTCAGCCTAAGCAGGCTCTTAGTGATCCCTGATGTTCGATAATCTGAGACTGTCGTCTCCTACCGCCGATCATCCGCTAAGCGAAAGTAATCCACGCTCAGCTTTGTGAATGAGATGAGATCCGACTGCCTTATCTTAGCGGACGTCCGAGAATCGAACGCCATGGTTCGGCCGAAACCTTTATATGAGTTCCTTCAGGATTCAGCAATGACAATGGGCTCGGACCTTATCTGGGGAGTGTCGCCAGGCCGGGTATCTGTCTTTCAGCCGCCAATGGTGACTGTGTAACCTTCTGCCTGAAAGGCAAGATAGAATCCCTCGCATCAAAAACAAAGGAGGGTCGCGGATGTTCAGTCACATCACTGTTGGAACAAATGATCTTGATCAGGCTGCCGCTTTTTACGACGCTGTACTGATCCCGCTGGGGCTGTGTCGCCGCACCGTAACTCCTGATGGTGGACCGACGTCGGCATGCTGGGTCAAGCCAGATAGCGCTCTTCCTCGCTTTTATGTGTACAGCCCTTATGATCGCAACGAAGCCAGGGCAGGGAATGGCAGCATGGTCGCTTTCTCGGCTCCCTCTCCAGATGCGGTAGACGTTGCCTATACCGCCGGGCTTCATGCGGGCGGATCGGATGAGGGAATGCCCGGCTTACGTCCGCAGTATGGTGAAGGTTACTACGGCGCATACTTGCGTGATCCAGATGGCAATAAGGTACATGTTGTTCATCGTGGAGATTTGTAAGTTCGGCACATTCTGGCTTGTACGGGGTGTTTGCGGCAGTGCCGTTCTGGCTGCCGTCTTACCTGCGGCTTCATGATCGCGTCTTCTTGAAACGGCTGACCGGGCGCACCAAACCCAGGTTTTCGCGCAGTGTGGTGCCGGTGTATTCGCGCCGAAACAAACCGCGCCGCTGTAACTCGGGAACCACCCAGCGGGCAAAATCCTCCAGCCCGCCCGGCAGGTGCGGTACCAGAATATTGAAGCCATCCGCCGCACCTTCTTCGAACCAGCGCTGCAGTTCATCGGCGATCTGCAGCGGCGTGCCGATCAAGCTGTAATGACCGCGTCCACCGGCAATGCGTCGGCCCAGTTGCGCCAGCGTCAGTTGTTCGCGTTGGGCCAGTTCACTCAGCAGTTGCTGACGGCTGCGCTGTCCGCTGTCGGTCAAGGGTAGCTGCGGCAGCGGCCCATCCAGCGGGTAGCCGGACAGGTCGAAATTACCCAGCATGCGCCCCAGCAACGCCACCCCCACCTTGGGTTCGACCAGCGCCTGGAACGCTTCGAATTTGGCCTGGGCCAAGGCTTCGGTTTGCCCCACCACCACAAACACGCCCGGCATGATTTTCAGCGAATCGGCCTCGCGCCCGTATTGGCCCAGGCGAGCTTTGAGGTCGCTGTAGAAGGCCTGCGCGTCGGCCAGTGAGGTCTGCGCGGTAAACACCACTTCGGCGGTCTGCGCGGCCAGTTCACGGCCGGTTTCCGAGGAGCCAGCCTGCACGATCACTGGCTGGCCCTGGGGCGAGCGCGCCACGTTCAGGGGGCCTTTGACCTGGAAGTGTTCGCCCACATGGTCCAGCACATGGCGTTTACTTGGCTCGTAATAGCGCCCGCTGGCCTTGTCGCGCACGAAGGCGTCTTCGTCCCAGCTGTCCCACAGCCCCGTCACCACCTGATGAAATTCCCGTGCGCGGCTGTAGCGTTCGGCGTGACCCAGGTGCTCGTCACGACCAAAATTCAGCGCCTCGGCCGCGTTATCCGACGTCACCAGGTTCCACCCTGCGCGGCCGCCGGAGAGGTGATCCAGCGAGGCGAATTTGCGCGCTACATGGTACGGCTCGTTGTAGCTGGTGGTGGCGGTGGCGATCAAGCCGATATGCTCGGTCACGGCACTGAGGGCCGAAAGCAGGGTGAGCGGCTCGAAATGATCCGAACGCGCCATCTGGCTCGCGACCTCACCGGTGGCGGCGGCGATGCTGTCGGCCAGGAACAGTGCGTCGAACTTCGCCGCTTCCGCCACCCGTGCCAAATGCTTGTAGTGGGCGAAGTCCAGGCCAGCATTCGCCGGTACGTCGGGGTGGCGCCAGGCGGCCACGTGGTGCCCGGTAGCCATCAGGAAGGCGCCGAGTTTGAGTTGACGGCTCATGCTAGAAATCCTTGCGCAGTTGCACGCCGAAGTAACGCTCATCGTCACGAGGCACGGCGCGGTAGATGTAGTTGCCGCCGCTGGCTAGCAGCGGTGAGTAGGATTTGTCGGCGAGGTTCTTCGCCAACAGCGCCACGCGCCAGCCATTGGTGTAGTCGGCCAGGGCCACGCTGGCGTTCCAGATGCCGTAGGCGCCTTGTTTGGTGTCCAGGTTCTGGCTGATGTCGTATTGCACTTCGCTCTGCCAGCTGTAGTCAGTGCCCAGTTCGATATCCAGGCCGTTATCCAGAGGGATGCTGTAGTCGGCGCGCACGTAGCTTTTCCAGTCCGGGCTGAACGGCAGTGGCTTGCCATTGACGTTGCAGGTCGCCGCCGCGCCTGGCGGGCACGCGAACTGATCGATGCGCGCCCGGGTATAGGCCAGGGCGCCGGAGAGCTTGAGTTGCTGGGTGGCTTGCAACGCGTAATCGAGCTCGACGCCTTCGGTGCTGACGCTGCCAGCGTTGATCAGGCGTGTCACGACTTGGCCGGCGACGGTGTCGAAAAAGTTGGCCTGGTAGTTGTCGTAGTCACTGTGGAACACCGCCAGGTTGGTGGTCAGGCGGTTGTTCCAGGCAGTGGCCTTGATTCCGGCTTCCCAGGTATTGGAAGTCTCCGGCTTGAGCGCGTCAGTGTCGCGCGGCTGCATGTTGAAGAACACGTTATAGGCCGGGCCTTTGTAGCCGCGCGAGTAAGTGAGGTAGCTGGTCACGGTGTCGCTGATGTCGTACTGCACGCCCAGCCGCCCGGACCAACCGTCCTCGTCTACCGAACCAGAACTCGATGTCGCCGGTTGAATGCCGCTGACGGTAGTGGCAGAGGTGGACACGCGGCGATGGCCGTACTTCAAGTCGTCATGGGTGTAACGCAAACCGGCGATGCCGCGAAAGCGCGAGGTGAAGTTGAGCGTGGTCTCGCCGAACGCCGCGTAGCTGTCGCTGGTGGTGCTGTAGTCGGCAATGCCTCGATCGACTCGCGTCGTGGTGGTGAGGGTGCGCTGATAGGTCTCTTCATCCTTGCCATGCATGTAGAACAGGCCGCCTACGTACTCAAGGAACTCACCTTTGGGCGAGGCCAGGCGCAGCTCTTGGGAGTACTGGTCGAACGCCAGGTCGCCTTTGTCGGCGGTGCCGGGGAACACGGCGGTGACCGTGCCGAGACGGTCGCCATCCTGATATTGAATGTTGTCCCAGCCGCGCCAGGCGGTGATCGAGGTGAGGGTGTAGTCGCCCAGGTTCCAGTCCAACTGTGCCGACAGGCCCTTGTTGGTGTCTTGCACATGGCTGCGGGTATCGGTGTTGATATCGCGGTTGTCGCTTGAGGCGCGCACCGGCCTCAAGGCATTGCTGAACGCCGGGTTCAGGGACTTGCTGACCACACCATTGGGCGCGTCATCGTGGGACTGCATGTAATCGGCGATCAGGGTCAGCTTCACGTCGTCGTTGGGCGTGAACTCCAGCTTGCCGCGAACGCCCTTGTGGTTGTAGCCATTGACCTCCTGACCGTTATGGCGGTTGTCGACGTTGCCGTCGTAGCTGCCGAACAAGGTGCTGATCGAGCCTTTGAGTACCTCCGGTACCAGGCTGCCGCCGATGCCGAAGCGCGTGCGGCTTTCATTGCCGCTGTAGAACGACTGATCGATAAACCCGTGGGTCTGGGCCGTCGGCGCCTTGCTGGTGATATTCAGCACGCCGGCCGAGGCGTTCTTGCCGAACAGCGTGCCTTGCGGGCCGCGCAGTACTTCGATGCGCTCAAGGTCCAGCAGGTCGAGGGTGGCCTGGCCGGGGCGTGCATAGACCACGCCATCGATCACCGTGGCCACAGTGGGCTCCACTCCAGGCGAGGTAGAAATGGTGCCCACGCCGCGCACGAACAATGAGGTGTCCTTGTTCGAAGCACCGGTGCGAAAGTTCAGCGATGGCACCTGCTGCGCGATGCTCGCCACTTCGTTGCGATTGTCACGCTCCAGTTGCTCGCCCTCAAGCACCGAGACGGCCACCGGGACTTTTTGCAGCGATTCTTCGCGGCGGGTAGCGGTGACTGTCACGGATTGGAGCGTGGGTTCCTGCTCATCAGCTGCAACAGCGCCGCAGACGGGCAAGGCGCTGAGGCCGGCCAGAAGCAACAAATGGGTGTGCCGTGGAAAGTTATGCATGCTGTGCCCGCTCGAAAAAATACCCTGGTCCGCTGCGGTTCTGCGACCGTCAGCGCCTGTGAACATGTCTTGGGCATTCGCTCGAGCGAGTAGCAGACAGCGCGCTTTGTTAGCGCTAACATCGGCATTATTGAAGCGGGCCGTTTAGAGCGTCAAATACTAAAAAATTAGTTTTATATTCCTTTTTTATAGGGCTATTTCGTGAGCGAACATCCACCGCGCAAACGCCGGGGCGCCGGACGCGTCACCCTGAACACCGTGGCACGCCAGGCCGGGGTGTCGGCCATTACCGTGTCGCGTTACTTCAACCAACCTGAACAGGTCTCGCCCGAGCGCCGCGAGCGTATCGCCGAGGTGGTGGCGCAATTGGGGTATGTGCCCAATCTGGTGGCCGGTGGCTTGGCCTCTGCGCGAGGCAAAATCGTCGCGATGGTGATTCCGAATATCTCGGGGCCGATTTTTGCCAATACGCTGCAGGGCTTCAGCGACACCCTCAGTCGTCACGGCTACCAACTGTTGCTGGCCTCCAGCTATTTCAGCATCGAACAGGAGGAAAGTGCGGTGCGTGCCTTTCTCGGCTGGTCGCCGGCAGCGCTGGTGCTGACCAGCCGCTTTCACAGCCCTGGCACCGAGAAGATGATCATCGAGGCAGATATACCGATCGTCGAAACCTGGGACTACGTGCCAGAACGCGCGCCGTTGCAAGTGGGTTTTTCTCATTATGAAGTGGGCGTCACCGCCGCTCGCTACTTGCATGGCAAAGGCTATCGGCGCATCGCCTTCGTACAAAACAGTGCAGTGGGCGACTTCAGCGCATTGGAGCGGCGCGATGGGTTTACCGCGACCCTCTCCGAGTTGGGTGTGCAGCCGTGGGTCTTTGTGCCGGACGCCGACCGTGCGCCCTTCGAAGCTGGCAAGCAGGCCATGGACGCGCTGATGGGGCAGACGATCACGCCCGACGCGATTTTCTTCGCCAACGATAACCTCGCCGCCGGTGGTTTGCTGGCCGGTCAACGCGCCGGGCTGAGCATTCCCCAGGACTGCGCCGTATTGGGATTTGGCGACTACCCGTTTGCCCATATGTTGCTGCCCAGCCTCAGCACCCTCCAGCCACCCGCGTTGGAGATTGGTGTACTCGCTGCCACACGCGTCCTGCAAAGTCTGGGCGTATTAGCCACCGATGAGGAAGTTGAGCGCTTGAATCTTTTGCACTGTCAGTTAATTGAAAGAGAGAGCACCTGAATGACCCGCCGTTATGGCTAATTGCAACTAGTGGCTATTGGCTGCTAACGCTCTAAATCAGTGCATTTGGCAATGTTTTGTATTTAATTACCCCCTTATCCGGAACTAGGGCTATAACTTCCAGTCGATACACCCGGCTAACGCCTGCCTGGGCTATGGCGAACTAATGGCATTGTTCGGTAGTTCTAAATAGCCATACTTTTCGCAACGTTAGATATTCCTCAATGATGTCGTCAGCGCCCATCGATGCTTGCAAGATGCAGATCCCGCATACCGACCAGGTGTGCGCGTGGCTGATGCAGCACGCCGGGCTCAAAATCGCTGATCTGGAACGCGCCCAGCGTTTATCCACTGAGCCTGGCGACCTGCTCGGTTTACTCACGCGCCTGGGCCTGGTGTCCGAGGTCGAACTGGCTCGCGCCTGGGCCGATTTGCTGGATGCGCCACTGCTGCTGGCCGACGCGGCGCCACCGTTGCTCGACCCGCTTCCCGTGCTTACCGAGCGCTTTATGCGTCATTACCAGGTCGTGCCCATGGGGTGGCATCAGGGCGGGTTGCGTGTAATGGCCGCCAACCCGGCGCAGTGGTATCCGTTCCAGGCCCTGGCGTATGCCTGTGAGGTGCCGGTCTGGCTGGCCGTCGGTTCGCGTAATGAAGTCGACACGCTGATCGAGCGCTATTACGGCCAGGGCCGTTCCGCCATGGGCAGCCTGATCGAAAACCTCGATGAGCAGGGCGGCGTGCTGGAAGACATCGAACACCTCAAGGACATGGCCTCCGAAGCGCCAGTGATTCGCCTGGTCAATCTGATCCTGCAGCGCGCCGTGGAACAGCGCGCCTCGGATATCCATATCGAACCCTTCGAAAACCAACTCAAGGTGCGCTACCGCATCGATGGCGTGCTGCACGACGCCGAAGCACCGCCTGCCAGTTCGTCGGCGGCGGTGATCTCGCGGGTGAAGATCATGGCGCGCCTGGACATCGCCGAACGACGCCTGCCCCAGGACGGGCGCATCATGCTGCGCATCCAGGGCAAAGCGTTGGACCTGCGGGTGTCCACGGTGCCCACCAGCTTTGGCGAGTCGGTGGTGATGCGCCTGTTGGACCGGCAAACCGTGCAATTCGATTTCCCCAGCCTGGGCTTTGATGGCCCGCGCCTTGCGGCCTTCCAGGATCTATTGGCGCGGCCCCACGGCATCCTGTTGGTCACCGGGCCCACAGGCTCGGGCAAAACCACCACGCTCTATACCGCGCTGTCGCAACTCAACACGGCTGAACGCAAGATCATCACGGTGGAAGACCCGGTGGAATACCAGCTTGAAGGGATCAACCAGATCCAGGTCAAGCCCGCCATCGGCCTGGACTTTGCCGGAGCGCTGCGCGCCATCGTGCGCCAGGACCCGGACGTGATCATGATCGGCGAAATCCGCGATCTGGAAACCTGTCGTATCGCCGTACAGTCCTCCCTCACGGGTCACTTGGTGCTCTCAACCCTGCACACCAACAGCGCCGCTGCGAGCATCACGCGCTTGCTGGACATGGGCGTGGAGAGCTACCTGATTGCCTCCACGGTCAGCGGTATTCTCGCCCAGCGCCTGGTGCGACGCCTGGACCCTGCCACGCGCGTGGCCTTCCAGGCCCCAGCGGAATTGATCAAGGAGCACGGCCTGGATCGCCTGACCGAGCAGCGTCCGATCCTGCTTTACCGCGGTGACTATCACGGCCGCAGTGCCCTCACTGAGTTGTTGGTAATGAACGACGAGTTGCGTGGCCTGCTGATGGTCCACGCCGACGCCGCCAGCCTCGAACACGCCGCCCGCCGCGCCGGTTTGCGCACCTTGTATGAAGACGGTTTGCGCCAGGCCCTGGCCGGTGTCACCTCCCTGGAAGAAGTGTTGCGTGTCACCCGTGGAGATGACGTGTGAGCCTGTTCAAGTTCCGTGCCCTGGACAGCCAGGGCGTGGCCCAGAACGGCACGTTGCAGGCCATTGACCAGGCGGCTGCTGTCGCCGTCTTGCATCAGCGCGGGTGGTTGCTGCTGCACATCGAAACGGCCAGCAGCCCCTTGTTGCGCCAGGCACGCGGGCAGTTGAAGGGCGCCGCGCTGGTGAGTTTCACCCAGCAGTTGGCCACGTTATTGGGCGCCGGCCAGCCCCTCGAACGCGCTTTAAACCTGTTGCTCAAGCAAGCCCGCCATCCTCAGGTGCGGGCCTTGATCGAGCGTATCCGCGACCAGGTCAAGGCCGGCAAACCGTTGTCGGCGGCGCTGCAGGAGGAGGGCGACACGTTTTCCCCGCTGTACCTGAGCATGGTGCGCGCCGGTGAAGCCGGCGGGGCGCTGGAAGGCACCCTGCGCCAGCTCAGCGACTACCTGGAGCGCAGCCAGTTGCTGCGCGGCGAGGTGATCAATGCGCTGATCTACCCGGCGTTCCTGGTGGTGGGTGTACTGGGTTCCCTGGCGCTGTTGCTGGCCTATGTGGTGCCGCAATTCGTGCCGATTTTTCAGGACCTTGGCGTACCGATTCCACTGATCACCCAGGTGATCCTGGCGCTCGGCGAGTTCCTCGGCGCCTATGGCCTGGTGGTGCTGGCCGGGTTGTCGATCAGTGGATGGATCCTGGCGGCGCGCCTGCGCGACCCCCTGCGCCGTGAGCGTTACGACCGTCATCTGCTGGGCATCCGCGTGATCGGCCCGCTGTTACAACGGGTGCAAGCCGCCCGCCTGACGCGCACCCTCGGCACGTTGCTCAGCAATGGCGTGGCGCTGCTGCCCGCGCTGGTGATTGCCCGGCAAGTCTGCAGCAACCGTGCGCTCCAGGCGCAAGTGGCGCTGGCAGCGCAACGGGTCAAGGGTGGCGGCACCCTGGCCGATGCGTTCGGCCGCCAGCCGCTGCTACCGGAGCTGGCGCTGCATATGATTGAAGTCGGTGAACAGGCCGGCGAACTGGACAGCATGCTGCTCAAGGTCGCCGACATCTTCGACGTCGAGGCCAAGCGCGCCATCGAACGCTTGCTCGCGGCACTGGTGCCGACCCTGACCGTGGTCATGGCGGTGCTGGTGGCGGTGATCATGCTGGCGATCATGCTGCCGCTGATGAGCCTCACCAGCCATATATGAACTTTCAAGGAGCAGAACCGATGAAAACCCGACACCGCCAAGGCGGCTTCACCCTTTTGGAAATGCTGGCGGTGATCGTGCTGCTTGGCATTGTCGCGACCATTGTGGTGCGCCAGGTCGGTGGCAATGTGGACAAGGGCAAGTACGGCGCGGGCAAGGCGCAATTGGCCAGTTTGAGTATGAAGATCGACAGCTACGCCCTGGACGTGGGAGCGCCGCCCAACAACCTGCAACAGCTGCTCGACAAACCGGCCAGTGCTTCCAACTGGTCCGGCCCCTACGCCAAGCCTTCGGAGTTGAAAGACCCGTTCGGCCATGGGTTCGGCTATCGCTTCCCCGGTGAGCACGGTGCCTTCGACCTGATCTTCTACGGCCAGGATGGCCAACCCGGCGGCGAGGGCTACAGTGCCGACCTGGGCAACTGGGAATAACCCGCCCGTGGCCCAGCGAGGCTTTACCCTGCTGGAGATGCTGGTGGTCATCCTATTGATCGGCATTGCGGCGGGGTTGTTGGGGCTGGGTGTACGGCAAGGGCTGCAGGTGGCCAAGGAGCGCCGGGTGGTCGCGCAGATGGTCGAGGCACTGCGCGCCACGCGGGCGAGCGCCATCGTCAGCGGCCAGGTGGCGCGCACTCAATTCGACCTCCAGGGCCGCACGTTCCAGGCGCCAGGGCGTGCGTCACAACAGTGGCCGGCGCAGGTGCAGGTGACCTTGCACAGTGCCGAGCAGGCAGGGTCCGCCGTGGTGTTCTATCCCGACGGCAGTTCTACCGGCGGTAACCTGCTGCTGGCCAACGGCAGCCGGCGTTGGCGCATCGACATAGGTTGGCTCACCGGCAGTGTGCAGTCCAAGGCGCTGCCATGAAGCACCAGGCCGGTTTCACCCTGCTGGAAATGCTCGCCGCCCTGACGTTGATGGCGGTGTGCAGCAGCGTGTTGCTGGTTGCCTTCGGCCAGAGCGCGCGCGCCTTGTCCCAGGTGGCCCGCAGCGACCGCCTCAGCCATGCCGCGCTCACGGTGCTGGACCAGGAAGCCGCCGGCCCGTTGACGGAGGGAACCCGCCAAGGCGAACTCGAGGGTATCCATTGGCAATTGACCAGTACCAGCCAACAGCCGCACCTGTTTCGTCTCGACCTTAACGTGCGTGAAGGCGCGCATCAGGCGCACTTCAGCACCTTGAAGGCGCGCCTGTGAAGCGCCGGGAGCAGGGCTTCACGTTGCTGGAAGTGCTCGTGGTGCTCAGCTTGCTGTCGGTGTTGTTGCTGCTGGTGAGCGCAGCGTTGCTGGGGGCCAATCGGGCGGTGGCCAAGGCCCAGGCCTACACCGTCAGCCTGGATGAAATGCGCGCCGCCCAACAGTTTTTGCGCACCTCGATCAGCGAGGCGCTGCCGCTAAAGCTCACTGACGATGACAGCCAGGCAGAAGGTTTTTTTATCGGCACGCCTGAACGTCTGCAGTTTGTGGCGACCTTGCCCGGTGTATTGGGCGGGGGTATCCAGCGCTTTACCCTGCAACGGGTGGGGCAGGATCTGCAGGTGGCTTTTTCGCAGAGTGCCTCCCACGCCAACGCGCAGCGCGATGAGCCGCAGGTGCTTTTGCATGACGTCGAGGCGCTGCAGTTCAGCTATCGCGGTGTCTCGCCACTGGGCCAGCCCACCGACTGGTTGAGCCCGTGGCCCTGGCCCCGGCGCCTGCCCACAGCGGTGCGCATCGACGCCTCCGTCGACGGGCCGGTGCCATGGGTCGCCCAGGTGGTTGCGCTGCGCCTGAACCTGTCCAGCGCGAGCAGCGAAGAATGAAGTGCCAACGCGGTGCGGCCCTGTTGCTGGTGTTGTGGGTGCTGGCCTTGCTCAGCGTATTGCTGGGTGGCCTGGCCGGGTGGGTGCAACTGCAAAGTCGCCAGGCGCTGTGGCTGCGCCAGCACACTCAGACACTGTTGGCCGCCCAGGCCGGTATCGCACAGGTCATGGCGCAAGGGCAGTGGGTGGCGGACGGGCGTTCTATTGCGCTGACCTTCGACGACGCCCGCTTGCAGGTCAGTGTGCGCAGTGAGCGCGGCAAGCTGTACTTGGTCAACGCCGCCCCCCAGGACCTCACGCGCCTGGCCCTGGCCTGCGGCGCAACACCGGTTCAGGCCCAGCAGTTGGCCAAGGCCCTTGAGACTCGCCGCGATCAGGGCCTGGCGCCGTTTCGGGTGCTGGAGGAGGTACGTCAACTTCCCGGCATGACCCCGGCGCTCTACAGCCAACTACTGCCGCACATCACCTTGTGGAGCGACCTCGACCGGCCCGCTCCGGCATTCGCCAGCCCCCTGATGCGCAAGGCGTTGAACCTGCCACGCCAGGACGCCGAGGGCGTCGACCCCGGCCAGGTCGTGGAGATCGACAGCCGCGCCGAGCGCCCCGGCGGCTATCAGGCACGCCTGCGACTGACCCTTTTACTAAGCCCTGCGGAGGACAGCGCACAGCCCTATCGGGTAGTGCGGTGGCAAGAATGATTCAACTCGAACCGATTGCCCGCTATTGGCGCGGCAGCCTGCTGCAACAAGGCTGGCGCTTGTGGCTCACGGAGTTACGCGGCTGTGTGCCGAAGTGGCTGGCGTTCCAGGAACCGCCCGAGCACGTTCATCACTGGCCGCTGACGACACCGGTGGTCCCAGGCAATACGCGCCAGGTGCTGATGCTTGCCCCCGACGCCGTGTTGCAGCAAAGCGTGCAGCTGCTTCTGGCTGCCGCGCGCAACCTCGTGGAGGTGGTTGGCTATGAACTGGACCGCTACACCCCGTTCAATGCCGAGCAGCTCTACTTCGTCGCCCGCCAGGAGCGGCGCACACCCAGCCACCTGGAGGTGAGGGTGGTGGCGATCCTGCGCGAGCGCCTTGACCAGGTCCTCACTGACTGCGCCAGCCTCGGCCTGTACCCACACCGCGTGGATGTGGCGGGCCTGGGTATCGACCTGCTGCCCGCGCCGTTACGCCCGCGTTCGCGGCCTGCCGGCAAGCAATTGCAGCGCAGCCTGCCGTGGTTGTGCGGCGCGTTGCTGATCGCGGCGATGCTGTTGTGGCTCAACGACCGCCAGCGGGTACTCGACAGCATGCACGCCACTGTCCAACAGCAAAAAGCCGAGGTCGCCCAGGTGCACGCCCTGCGCCAGCAACTGCTCAACACCCGTGGCGCGGCGCAGTACCTCAGCCAGCGTAAACGGGCGCAACCGCCCCTGGCCGCGCTGCTGAATGACTTGACCAGTTGCCTGCCCGCCGACACCTGGCTCGACCAATTGGACGTCAAGGACGGCGAGGTGAGTTTCTCCGGCCAGAGCGCCAAGGCCAGTGGCCTGATCAGCCGCATCAAAGGCTGCCAGCGCTTGGACAACGCGCAGTTCGAAGGGGTGATCCAACCCGACGCACGCAGCGGCAAGGACCAGTTTGCCTTGCGTGCCCACTTACGCCAGGAGGCCGCCGATGCGCCGACCCCTCACACGCCGTGAACGCCGCGGCGCCGCCTTGTTGACCCTGGCGTTGGTGCTCGGCGCGGCCTATTGGCTGTTGATCGACAGCTGGTTCGCCGGGCCGCTGCGGGCCATGGGTGAACAGGCCGAACAGTTGCGTGAACAGCAGCAGCGCTATGCCAGCGTCATACGCCAGGGCGATGCCTTGCGCGAACAGCTGGCGCAAGCACAGCAAGACCCGGCCAGCAGCGCCAGCCTGTTGCCGGGGGACGACCCGGACGTGGTCGCCGCCGACCTGATGCAGCGTCTTGCCGACCTGATCAACAGCCACGCCAACCTCGGCGGCGGCTGCAACCTCACCCAGCGCAAGCCGATCACGCCTGAACAAAACGACAGCGAGCCCTATCGTCAGGTCAAGGTCAGCCTCACGCTCAATTGCGCCATCGAACCGCTGACCGCGATCCTGCATGGGCTGGAATATCAGCCGCCTTTTCTGTTCGTCGATGAGCTGCATATTCGTCGCGACAAACAGGCGCCAGCCAGTGGCGGGGCGGGCAAGCTGGCGGTGCAACTGCTGGTGCGCGGCTACCTGCAACCGGCGCGGGTGGCACCATGATTGGCCCCTTGCGTCCTCTTGAATGGGGCTGGCTCGGCGTGGCCGGGCTCTTGGGGCTGTTGATGGCGATGATCCTCAGCAGCATCGGCGACGCCCCCCGGTGGTTACCCGATGCGCCGGTGCACGCGCCACCATCGTTCCAGGTGCAGGCCGCTCCCACGCCAGCGTTGCAAGACCTTGCCGGTACCTGGCAAACGCCGCTGTTCAGCCCGGATCGCCGCCCGGACCGGGAGGTGGGTAAAACCCAGGTGGCGAGCCTGGCCAACCTGACCCTCAGCGGCATCATGATCACCGGCAACCTGCAAATGGCCATGCTCAAGCAAACCGGCGGCCCCACGCTCACGGTGCGCTTGGGCCAGGCGTTGCCCAACGGCTGGCGCCTGGAACACCTGACCCCGCAATACGCCCGTTTTGCCCTCAACGGGCGCACCCAGACCCTGAGCCTCTACGGTAAGCGGTTACCCCTGAACTCACATCCCCGCGAGTCTCTCCCTTGATCGATATGCGCACTTCGCTGTTTTGCCTGGCTACCGCCGTCTCCCTGGGCGGCTGTGGATCTTTGCCCGACACCCTCGACCCGGACGACGACCTGCTGCACGAGGCCCTGCAGGGCACCGGCGCACAACGCTCGCCGCTTCAGGCGCCTGTGGCCGAAACCGCTCCACCTGTCACCCAGGCTCCGCCGCAGCGCCAGCTCATTCGTGGCAATCAAGCGTTCGTGCGCCAGCCCGCGGCACCCGTAAACGTGCCGGAGCAGGGCGGCGACATCGTGTTCAACTTCGCCGATCAGCCCATCGAGGCCGTGATCAACAGCGTGATGGGCGACCTGCTGCACGAGAACTACAGCATCGCCGAGGGCGTGAAGGGCACTGTCAGCTTCTCCACCTCCAAGCCCGTGGACAAACAGCAAGCGCTGTCGATTCTCGAAACCCTGCTGTCCTGGACCGACAACGCCATGATCAAACAGGGCAACCGCTATGTGATCCTGCCGGCCAACCAGGCCGTGGCGGGCAAGCTGGTGCCGCAGATGCGCGTGGCGCAACCGGCCAGCGGCCTCTCGGCACGTCTGTTTTCACTGCGCTATATCTCGGCCACCGAGATGCAGAAACTGCTCAAACCCTTCGCTCGTGAAAACGCTTTTTTGTTGGTGGACCCGGCGCGCAATGTCCTGAGCCTGGCCGGCACGCCCGACGAACTGGCCAACTACCAGGACACCATCGACACCTTCGACGTGGACTGGCTCAAGGGCATGTCGGTGGCGGTGTTCGGCCTGCAACGCGCCTCGGTGGCCGAGCTGATGCCCGAGCTGCAAGCCATGTTCGGCGCGGACAGTGGCACACCCCTGGCCGGCATGCTGCGGTTCTTGCCGGTCGAGCGCACCAACTCGGTGGTGGCGATTTCTTCCCAGCCCCAGTACCTCAGCGAAGTGGGCGACTGGATCCGCACCATCGACGAGGGCGGCGGTAACGAGCCGCAGATGTATGTGTACGACGTGCGCAATATGAAGGCCGCCGATCTGGCCAAGTACCTGCGGCAGATCTACGGCAATGGTGCGATCAAGGATAACGCCCCGGCGAAAGTAGCGCCGGGGTTGCGTACCACCACCTTGTCCTCATCCACCAGTGCCGGTTTGCAGGCGAGCGCCCCGGTGCCCGCAGCCGAAGAACCTGAATCCGAGCCTGCCGAAAACACCCAGGCATCGCCCACCAGCGACCTCGAGGCGGGCACGCGCATCACCGCGCAAAAAAGCAGCAACCAACTGCTGGTGCGCACCCGCCCGGCGCAATGGAAAGAGATCGAAGCGGCGATCAAACGCCTCGACAACCCACCGCTGCAAGTGCAGATCGAGACCCGCATTCTGGAGGTCAAGCTCACCGGCGAACTGGACCTGGGGGTGCAGTGGTACCTGGGCCGCCTGGCCGGTAATTCCACCAGCACTACGGTGGCCAACGCCTCCGGCAGCCAAGGTGCCCTGGGCGGTGGCGGGGCAGGGCTGGGGGCGGCGGACTCGTTGTTCTACTCCTTCGTCAGTTCCAACCTGCAAGTGGCCCTGCACGCCCTGGAGACCAACGGCCGCACCCAGGTGCTGTCGGCGCCATCCCTGGTGGTGATGAACAACCAGCCGGCGCAGATCCAGGTGGGGGACAACATTCCCATCAGTCAGACCACCGTCAATACCGGGGACGCCGACACCACCTTGAGCAGTGTGGAATATGTGCAGACGGGGGTGATTCTGGATGTGGTGCCGCGCATCAATCCGGGTGGGCTGGTGTACATGGATATCCAGCAACAGGTCAGTGATGCCCAGAACCCGACGGGGAACAGTGAGACGCCGGTGAACCCGCGTATCTCCACGCGCTCGGTGTCCACCCAGGTGGCGGTGCAGAGTGGCCAGACGGTGCTGCTCGGCGGGTTGATCAAGCAAGACAACGCTGAGAGCGTCAGTGCCGTGCCTTACCTGGGGAAGATTCCGGGGTTGCGCTGGTTGTTTGGCAATACCAGCAAGTCCAAGGACCGCACGGAGCTGATTGTGCTGATTACGCCGAGGGTGATTACCAGCAGCAACCAGGCGCGGCAGGTGACGGATGATTATCGCCAGCAGATGCAGCTGTTGCGCCCTGCTCAATGATCCTGGCTGCACCGAGTACCCATGTGGGAGGGGGCTCGCTCCCGATGGTGGCTTGACACTCCGCAATCAAAAATGTGGGAGCTGGCTTGCCTGCGATAACGGCCTACCAGCCGACACCTATCTACCTGACACTCCGCAATCAAACTGTGGGAGCGGGCTTGCTCGCGAAGGCGGCCTAACAGGCGACGCAGTTATACCGGGTACATATCCATTCCTGCGGTAACGGCCACTTAGGGTTCCGCCCTGACGGCGTCTCACTTTTGAAAAGCGCAAAAGTAAGCAAAACGCTCTTGCCCCACCACTCGGCACCTCGCTTAGGCTCGGTGTGCCCGTAATCCGCCAGTGATTTGGGGGGCCGCCGCCACGCGCCATCCATGGCGCGGGGCGGCTAAACCGGCATCCCTGCCGGTTTACCCCCCAAATCCCTGTCGAATTCCGGCCAGCGTGGTTTGACGGGGCGCTTAAGATCAAAAGCAGATCAAGATCAAGAGCGGCTCGCTTCGCATCGTGGTTACCGTCCGTAGTTACCGTTGCGATGGGGCGTGTCAGTAAATGCATTTTGACTGGCCCACAGTCATCAGGAGCACGCCCCCTCCCACACTTTGAGCGTTCTGCGCGCTCAGATTAAAAATCATTTTTATGAATAATTGTTTTTATAAATAATGAAAGTACAGAATATTAGCTTATGCCCAAATAGCATTATATTTTTAAAATCCATTCCGTTATGTTTGATCCCAACAGCCTACCCCTGACCTCGGATGGTACCCAGCGTGATTCAGATTCTGCGCGCCTGATCGGGTAATCATCCCGCCGCAGCAGAGTCGTTGGACGGGAGCTCAACGTATGTTGCCACTGCAAACCCCTCGCTTGCCCCACACCTAGCCCAAGCCGCATCGCCCCTTTGACTACCGGCCACGTCGCGCCAGGCGCATGCCTGCCCGACTTTGCGATTTGGAAAAAGCTGGGAATGGATATGAAGCAAATTCTGCAACCTACTGCTGCCCTGACCCTGTCGCTGTTCGCCGCAGCAGCCCAGGCCCAGGATGACAGCACCTTGTCGACGGTCGTCGTGACCGGCAACCGTGGCGCCGAGCAGCGCACGGTCACCAGCAGCCCGGTGCCGATTGACGTGGTCAGCGCCCGGCAATTGCAAAACACCGGCAAGCCCGGGTTGATGGAGGCGTTGAGCGCGGTGATCCCTTCGCTGACCCTGCCGGAAAAAACCGGTTGGGACGCCAGCGGCATTGCCCGGGCACCGAACCTGCGGGGTTTGAGCGCCGCCGAAGTGTTGGTGCTGGTCAACGGCAAGCGCCGCCACACCAGTGCCACCTTGAATATCAACGGCATCAACACCGGCGCGGCGCCGGCTGACCTGGACCTGATCCCCATCAGCGCCATCGACCATGTCGAAGTGCTGCGCGATGGTGCGGCTGCCCAATACGGGTCTGACGCCATTGCCGGGGTGATCAACGTGATCCTCAAGGCCGACACCCGCGGTACCTCGGTGACCCACGCGGGCCTTGGCTACGACGGCAAGAAACAGACCGTGCAGCAAAGCCTCAACAAGGGCTTCGAAATCGGCAACGGCGGCATCGTGCAACTGGCCCTGGATGCACGCAGCCAGAACGATGACAACAAGGCCAGCGCCAACGGCTACAGCTATGAGCAAGCCTATGGCCTGGCGGGCAAGTCCACCTATGGCGGCTACGGTACGCCCAAGACCAACCTGCTGACCCTGGGCTACAACGCCGAGTTGCCGATCGACGACAGCCTCAGCCTCTACTCCTTTGCCACCTACTCGCGACGCAAGGCCGAGCAGGGGCAGAACTTCCGTCTGCCGACCATCACCAACACCATCACCACCGGGCCTAACGGTTACCCGGCCGGGTACACCCCGACCTGGTACATCGACGAGGACGACTTCCAGGCGGCGTTTGGTGGCAAGGGTACTGTGGGCGAGTGGGACTGGGACTTGTCTACCACCTATGGGCGCAACGAAGCGGAGCAGGGCACCACCCACAACCAGAACCCTTCCCTGGGCGAAGCCACGCCGAACAGCTTCACCTCCGGTACCTGGATTTCCACCGAGCTGACCACCAACCTGGACTTCAAGCGTGGCTTCGACATCGGACTGCAAAAGCCCTTGGACCTGTCCTATGGCTTCGAGCATCGGCGCGACACTTACGAGGTGCAAGCCGGCGATTACGCGTCTTATGCCAATGGCGGTTACTGCGTGGCGCCGGGTAACTGTGCGTCGTCCGGGGCACAGGTCACCAACGGTATTTCACCGGACGAAGAAAGCAGCGCGTCACGCAACAGCCTGGCCGGTTACGTGGATGTGGGTTTCAACCCCATGCCGGACTGGTACGTTGGCACGGCGGTGCGTTATGAGCATTACAACGAGGGCGTGGGCGCCACCCGCAGCGGCAAGCTGACCACCCGCTACGACTTCACCCCGCAGTTCGCGGTGCGTGCCACCGTGAGCAATGGCTTTCGTGCGCCGTCCCTGGCCAACAGTCTGTTCAGTGCGCGCTCCACCACCTATGGCGTCGTCGATGGGGTGTATCAGTCGATCAACTATGGCGTGCTCCCCGTGGGCTCGGCGGCGGCCCAGGCGCTAGGCGCTCAGGCGTTGAAGCCCGAGCGCTCCACCAACTTCAGCCTTGGTTTCACGCTCACGCCCACCGACCGCCTGAGCTTCACCGCCGATGCCTACGTGATCAACCTGCGTGACCGCATCACCCTTACCGGCACCTTGCTGGGCCCGGAAGTCACCCAGGTGTTGCAGAACAACGGCATCAACTCCACCTCCGGCGGCCAGTACTTTATCAACGGCGCCGACACCCGCACCAAAGGTCTGGACCTGGTCAGCAGCTACAACCAGGACCTGGGCGCGTTCGGCGCGCTGAAGTGGACCGCCGCGTTCAACTGGAACCAGACCCAAATCCTCAACTACAAGGAATCCACCCACATTCTTGGTACCTCCTACGACCTGATGGACCGCCAGGCGCGCAACCTGATCACCGGCGTGCAACCCAACACCAAGCTGATCCTGGGCGGTGACTGGAGTATCGAACGCTTCAACCTCAACCTGGCCCTGACCCGCTACGGCTCGTACAAGGAAGTGAACTCATCGGCCAATCGTGACCTGGACCGGGTCTACAACGCCCGCTGGATCACCGACCTCGACCTGGGCTACAGCCTCACCAAAGACCTGAACATCGCCATCGGCGCCAAGAACCTGTTCGACCTCTATCCCAAGAAACAAGGGGTGCCGAGCAGCACCATGGTTGCCAGCTACGGCACCTATTCGCCCTACGGTTTTACCGGTGGGTATTACTACACCCGGCTGACTTACGCCTTCTGAGGCCTGCGAGGAAAAGAACATGCCCATTGTCGCCAAACCCTATGACCTGCTGGATGAAGTCAGCGCCCAACCGCTGCGCCAGCGCCGTGCCGCCACGCCGATCAAGTCATTGCGCGTGGTGCCGGCCCGGCACCCCTGGCGCTGGGCCGGGTCGATTTTTGCCGCGCTGGTATTACTCGCCATCGTGCACTCCCTGGCTACGAACCCGCGCTGGGAATGGGGGGTGTTCGGCCAGTGGTTCTTTTCGCCCTCGGTGCTGCGCGGGTTGGGCCAGACGTTGCTGCTGACGCTGTTGAGCACAGTGTTCAGCATCCTGCTGGGTACCGCGCTGGCCCTGGCGCGGCTGTCGGGTTCGCCGTTGCTGGCGGCGTTGGCCTGGGGCTATATCTGGTTTTTCCGGTCGATGCCGGCGCTGCTGGTGCTGATCATCCTCTACAACTTTGCCTACCTGTACGACCACATCGTGCTAGGCGTGCCGTTCACCGACCTGGTGTTCGCCGAGTGGTCGACGGTGGATGTGCTCAGCCAATTTACCGTGGCCGTCCTGGGCTTGAGCCTGATGCAGGCGGCCTACGCGGCGGAGATCATTCGCGGTGGGCTGATTGGCGTGGATGCCGGCCAGCATGAGGCGGCGGCGGCCTTGGGGCTGCCGGCCTCTCGACGCATCTTCCGGATCATCCTGCCCCAGGCGCTGCGCTCGATCTTGCCGTCGGGGTTCAACGAAATCATCGGCCTGGTCAAGGGCACCTCGATTGTCTACGTGCTGGCCTTGCCCGAGCTGTTCTATACCGTGCAGGTCATCTACAACCGCACCCAGGCGGTGATCCCGTTGCTGATCGTCGCCACGGTCTGGTACCTGATCATCACCACCGTGCTCACCAGCGCCCAGTACTACGTCGAGCGCCACTTCGCCCGGGGCACCGCGCGGGTGCTGCCACCCACGCCGTTGCAGCGCGTGCGCCGCTGGTTCAAGGAGAAGGCCCATGCCTGAAGCACGCGCCGGGCGCATTCAGATCCAGGGCGTGGGCAAGCGCTTTGGCAACCAGCAGGTACTCGATCATATCGACCTGAGCATTGACCCTGGCAAGGTCACGGTAATCCTCGGGCCGTCCGGCTCGGGCAAGTCCACCTTGCTGCGCACCATCAACCATTTGGAGAAGATCGACAGCGGGCATATCACCATCGACGGTGAGTACGTCGGATATCGGCGCAAAGGCGACCTGCTTTTTGAACTCACCGAACGCGAGATTCTCAAGCGCCGTATCGACGTGGGCTTCGTGTTCCAGAACTTCAACCTGTTTCCCCACCTCACCGCCTGGGAAAACATCGCCGAAGCGCCCCTGGCGCACAAGCGCTGGAGCCGGCTGCAGGCCCGTGACAAGGCCGATGAATTACTCGCCAAGGTCGGCCTGGCGGACAAGGCCGACGCCTACCCGCGCCAGCTCTCCGGCGGCCAACAGCAACGCGTCGCCATCGCCCGGGCCTTGGCGCTCGACCCCAAAGTGCTGCTGTTCGACGAGCCCACCTCGGCCCTCGACCCGGAACTGGTGGGTGAAGTGCTGGACGTGATCAAGGGCCTGACCCAACTGGGCGTGACCCTGGTGATCGTCACCCATGAGATCGGCTTTGCCCGCGAAGTGGCCGACCACGTGGTGTTCCTCTGCGACGGCCAACTGATCGAAGAAGGCCCGCCCGAACAGATCCTGCGCCAACCCCGACATCCCCGCACCCAGGCCTTTCTCGGCAAAGTGCTTTAGTTCAAGGAGTGACTGCCCATGTTTATCACCACTGCCCGTGTCGTCCTGTTGGCAATTGCCGGGGCCGCTGCCCACAGCGCATTTGCCGTGCAACAGGTCGACCTCAGCCCCGATCGCCCGCGCATCCATGCGCCACGCAATGAAGCGGCCATCGCGCAGATCCCGCCGGGCTTCAAGTTCGCCCAGCCGGGCAAGTTCACCGTGGCCGTGTCAGGTGTAGCCGGGCCACCGCTGGCGCTGCTGGCCAGTGACGACAAGACCACCATCGGCAGCGAGGCGGACACCGCCCAATTGGTAGCCGACAGCCTTGGCCTGCAACTCAACGTCGTGCAGACAAGTTGGGAAGACTGGCCCCTGGGCGTCAGCTCGGGCAAATACGACGCGGTGATCAGCAACGTCACCGTGACCGAGGCGCGCAAAAAGCGTTTCGACTTCGCCACCTACCGCCAGGATGTGCTCGGGTTTTACGTCAAGAGCACCAGCAAGATCAGTGAGATCAAGCAGGCGGCGGATATTGCCGGGCTGAAGATCATCGTCGGCTCCGGCACCAACCAGGAAAAAGTCCTGCTGGCGTGGAACGAGGCCAATGAGAAAGCCGGCCTCAAACCTGCGTTGTTGCAGTACTTCGACGACCAGGCCGCCGCACAACTGGCGGTGCAGTCTGGGCGCAGCGACGCACTGTTCGGGCCGAACTCGGTGTATGCCTATTCGGCAGCGATCACCGGCGGCATCAAGCGTGTCGGCACCGTCAATGGTGGCTGGCCGTTGCAGGCGGATATCGCGGTGACCACGCGCAAGGACAACGGCCTGGTGCAGCCGATCCACACGGCACTGCAGGGTGCGATTGCCGGCGGCCAGTACGAGCAGGTGCTGCAACGTTGGGGCCTGGATGTCGAGCGCGTCGATAAGTCGCTGATCAACCCACCGGGCCTGCCGGACTAGGAGCATCGACATGGGACTGACACGACGTGAAGCGCTATCGAGTATTGCCGCAGTCGGCGGTGAGAAGGCGGTCAAGGACGCATTGGCGGTGTTGGGCCTGGGCCCATCGTCACACCGCCGACCGCAACCGCTGAAACTCAAGGACGACCTGGGGCAGGGCACTCGGGTTCTGGTGCTGGGCGCCGGAATTGCCGGGCTGGTCACTGCGCTGGAGTTGACGCGCGCCGGCTTCAGTGTGCAGGTGCTGGAGGCCCGCGAGCGCGTGGGTGGCCGCACCTGGACCCTGCGTAACGGCGACCGCGTGGACTATAAGGACGGTCGCTCGCAGACGGTGGGGTTTGACCCAGGCCAGTATTTCAACGCCGGGCCGGCGCGCATCCCCAGCCAGCACCGCACGATCCTCGACTATTGCAGTGAGCTTGGCGTGCCGTTGGAAGTGCTGGTCAACAGCAGCCATGGCGCCCAGGTGCGGCCGGACCTCAGCCAAGCGGCGTTCAGTGTCGGCCAGGCGCTCAACGATACCCGCGGGCATCTGTCGGGGTTGCTGGCCAAGGCGGTGCAACGCGACGCTCTCGATGATGTATTAAGTGGCGAAGAGCGCACACGTCTGCTCGGTTTTTTGCAGGTGTACGGTGACCTGTCCCAAGAGCTGGCTTTTGAAGGCACCCTGCGCTCCGGGCACCTTGAATCTGCCGCCCACCCTGGCGCCTTGCCCGACCGCCGCAGGCCGTTGACGTTAGAGCGGTTGCTGCACCCGGAACTCTGGGGGGCTTTACTGCACACCGAGTTCCCGGAATTTTCGGCCACCATGTTCCAGCCAGTGGGCGGCATGGACCGTATCACCGAGGCCTTCTACCGACGCGTGCAGGAGCAGGTGCAACTGGGCGCCCAGGTGCGGCAGATCCGCCAGCTGGAGGACGGCGTGGCGGTGACTTACCACGACCAGCACAGTGGCCGTGAACAGGTGGTGCGTGCCGACTTTCTGGTCTCCACCTTGCCGCTGCCCCTGCTGGCCAAGCTCGATACGGACTTCAGCGCGCCGGTCAAGGCGGCCCTGCTCAGCACCCGCAGCGACCAGGCGACCAAGGTGGCCTGGCAATCCCCGCGCTTTTGGGAGACCGACTACCGTACCTACGGCGGCTTGTCGTGGATCGAGCACCCGGCGCGCCTGCTGTGGTACCCCAGCAACGACCTCAACACCCGCGAAGGCGTGCTGGTGGCCGGTTACGTGACCGGCGAGGGCGCCGACGTGTTTGGCGGCCAGCCCCTCGATCAGCAGTACGCCGCTTCCCGGCAAGCCGTGGAGCTGTTGCATTCAGGTTACTCCAGGCACTTGCGCAGTCCTCTGGCAGTGTCCTGGGAGCAGATCCCCTACAGCGAAGGCCCGTGGTTGCAACGTGAACACTTCCCCGCCGAGGCCCACGCCCTGCTTGAACAGCCCCATGGCCGGGTGTACTTCGCCGGCGACGGCCTGGTGCAGAGCGGCGTGGGTATATGGCAGGAATCGGCAGCCAACTCGGCGCGCCATGTGGTCGCGCAACTGGCCGAGCGCATCACCCAACAACACCAACTCGCGGCGTTGGCCGCATCCTGAGGAGCCTCACCATGAGCGACAGCATCCAACGCACCAGCGTCGGCGAGTTCCCCATCTCGCAAACCGTCACCGTGCCGGCCTCGGCCAGCCTGGTGTTTGTCAGCGGCACGCTGCCGGACCCCGCCGACCCGAAGGTGCCTGGGGTATATGGCGACACCGAAGTGCAGAGCGTTTCAGTGTTCAACAAACTGCGCCAGATCCTGCGCCAACACGACCTGGACCTGGGCGACATCGTGCAGTTACGGGTGTTTCTGGTCGGCGCCGAAGAGACCGATGGCAAGCTGGATTTTGCCGGGTTGCAGCGCGGCTATACCCAGTTCTTTGGCACGCCCGAACAGCCAAACAAACCGGCGCGCACCGCGTTGCAAGTAGTGGCGTTGCCGTTGCCGGGGGCGTTGGTGGAGGTGGAGGCGATTGCGGCCAGGGCGGTGTGATCACACCCGTCACTGTGTGGATCGTTCCCACGCTCTGCGTGGGAATGCCGCCCCGGACGCTCCGCGTCCCATCGCCTCGCAAGCGCCACGCACTGCACAAGGTGACGCGGAGCGTCACAGAATGTATTCCCATGCAGATCGTGGGAACGATCATCATGGCAGAGGTTCCACCTACTCCTGCAACAGCAATGCCTGCTGCTTGAGCCTGCGTTTCTGCGCAAACGGCAAGCTCTCATCATCCCCATACGGCGCGCTATACCAGTTGCCGTAGCTCGGGTTGGGCAGCAGGAACCAACGCTGGCCTAGCCAATTCACATAGGGTTCGACGGCCTTGCGTTGTGCATTCAGGGTGTTGTGTTCGGCTTGCACAAAGTCTCCCAGCGAGTCACCTGCCATCAACAGCACGCGGACATGGTTGGCGACCCACTGGCGACGACAGTTCTTGCCATAACCCGCGCTTTCGCAGTGGCCGGTGGGGGTGCTGGCCGCCAGGATCTGTTCGTCGCTCTCAATCGGAAAGCCGCGCAAACGCAGGTTTTTGGCGGTGGTCGCGACCTGGCTGTGTTCGCGGTTGGTGAGGTAGTACACCTTGACACCTTTTTGTCTGGCCGCTTGCAGGAACGCCACGGAACCTGGCAGCGCCTGGGCCTTGGCCTGCTCGACCCAGGTATTCCAGCGATCGTAGGAATAGACCTGATTGTTGATGATGTCGCGAGCGTTGAGCGGCACGTTGTCCAGCAGGGTCTCGTCGATATCCACGATCACCGCCGGCGGCAAACCGGTCAGCTTGCGGGCAGGCAAAGGCAGGGCGTCCCAGCTGGGGTCGGCCAGTGCTACATCGAGTTGGCGGGTGGCGTTGGCGAAGAGCTGGCGGTAGATCAGCTCGTGTTCGATGGACGTCTGGGTCCAGAGCACTGCATCGAGTTGGTCGTTGGCAGGGGGTGTTTGCTGGCAGCCTGCCAGAGCGGTGGTCAACAGGCAGACACTGGCGAATAACAAGTTACGCATGAGCAAGTCTCGCAGAGGGTAGGCGCGTGGTCAGCACAGTAGCGCAATTACCCGCACAATCAAGGCGTGCACACCAGTGACTGGCGCTCATAGTTCAGCGCCTTGTTCTGCGGTGGTAACGCATAGGTGGCACGACAATGCTGCTCACCCCACTTGATGATCAGCGTGCCCTGATCCTCTTCCACCAGTGCCAAGGCATTGCCATTCGGATCGGCAATCGCCAACTGCTTGCCATTGGCGTCTTCCAGTGAGGCACCAAACGACAGCGGTTGATGCTGGGCATCAAACAACTCAAACAATACGCGACGCCCGCTAGTGCCACTGTAATGCGCCACCACGATGGCGCCACGGCGCGGCACCAGTTGCTGGGTGGCGTTGGTGATTTCCACGTCGCCTCCCAGATCGCGGGTGTCCAGGCTGATCCAGTTGACCCGGTAGGGTTGCGCAGTGGGCACCACGGCATAGCCGTTGTACCCGGTCTCCACCCCGCTGTAGCTGCTGATCTTGGCACCAGAGACGCCTGGTACTTCGGCCAGGGCGAAGGTCTCGCTGACCGTCTGCCCCAGGTTGACGCCACCCGCATGAGCCACCACCGAGCCTGCGAGGTTGAAGTTCTGTGAGTTGTAGCCCTGGCCCTGGCTGTAACCGAGGCTGACATCTGCCACGGCGGTGCGACTGTTGACGTTCACCGAGCCTGAGTCGCCGCTGGTGTCACTGTGGCCGGCCTGCACCGAATAGAAAGTGTCGCTGGTATCGGCCACGTAGCCATTGATGCCCGCTTGGGTGGTGGTATCGCCACGTTGGTGGCTGGTGGTGACAAACGCCCGTGGCGCGCGGGCCTGGCTGCCCAGCGGGAAAGACACCGACAGGTTCACCTGCGTGTCGCTGCTCGGCTCGCCCCAGGTGACGATCTGCTTGGTGCGCGTCACGCCAAGGTTGTAGCTCAGGTCGCCCCAGTTGCCGGTGTAGCCCGCGGAAAAGCTCTGGGAGCCGCCCCGATTCCAGTAGCGTTGGTCGCTGGCGTTCACATACAGGCTGCCGAATTCGCTGTTGCGTCCGATGCTCTGGTTGATGGTCAGGTCGGTGCGGGTTTTCGAGTGGCCGGTGCGTACGCGCAGGTCTTCGCTGCTGTCTTCCACATGGTCGGTGAGGGTGCGATAGCCCTCGGTGGAGTAGCGATAGGCGGCCAGGGTGAAGTTGGTATCGGTGCCGGCAAAGGTCTTGGCGTACAAGGCGCGTACGCTGCTGCCCTGGGAGGTTCGCCCCTGGGCCTTGCTGGACGAATGGGTGGTATCCAGGGAGAACGCACCGAACGAGGTGTTCCGCCCGGCACCGATCGACAGCGCGCTGTAGTCCTCACTGGCTTGCACACCGACAATCCCACTGAGGTTGCTGGTCAAGCCGTAGGCCAGCGTACCGCTGAGAAAGCGCGGGGAGGCCAGGCCATCGGCATTGCTTTTGAACGTGCCCGCCGAGACGCTGTATTTCACCTGGCCTTCGCGCACCATGATCGGCAGGCTGGAGAACGCCTGCATCGTCACCCGGCGCGTGCCGTCGGCTTCAATCACGGTGATTTGCAGGTCACCGTTGGAGCCGCTGGGGTAGATATCGTTGATCTCGAACGGGCCTGGCGCGACGTTGGCGGTGTAGAGGATGTAGTCGTTCTGGCGGATTTCCACCGTCGCGTTGGTCTGCGCCACCCCACGGATTACGGGGGCATAGCCGCGCTCGCTGTCGGCGCGCATGCCATCATCAGAGGCGAGCTTGACCCCGCGATAGCGCACGCTGTCGAACAGGTCAGTGTCGGAGAAAATCTCACCGGCGCTGAACTGGCCCTTGATCGCGGTGACGTCATGCTGCAAGTAAGTGCGGTTGCTGGTGAAGGTGTTCGAGCGATCGGTGCCGCCGCTCAGGTTCGACTCGTTGCGCAGGCGCCAGGCCCCCAGGTTGATGCCGTTGCGCAGGCCCAGGTTATTGGCAATGCGGGTTTTATAGTCGCCGGCGGTGCGGCTGCTGTTGAGCTGGTAGTTGATGAAAGCGGCGGGCACACCGTCGTCCCACAACTGTGGGTCGACATACCCGCGCAAGCCACGCTGCATCGCCACCTGCGGGATACTTGCGAGCAGGCGCAGACGGCTGCTGTCGTAGCGCACGCTGGCGTCTTCGATCATGTCGGCAAGGGCGTAGCAGTCCTGCGGCTGCTGCGGGTCAAGTTTGCCCTCGGCCTGCAAACGGTGCAGGTCGATACCCAGTTGCTTGAGCAGGTCGAGGGTCAGGCAGGCTTCTACACGACCGTTTTTCGGGTTGCGCTTGAAATCGATATCGCGTCGGCCCACCAGCATTTCGTTGCTGTACAGGTCGACGCGGTAATTGCCCGGCAGCACGCTGTTGGCCGAGAGCAATTGCTGCAAGTCCACCGGCGACTGCGAGCCTTGCAGGAAGGTGGTGTTGAAGGTTTGCGCAGCGTCATCGGCCATGGTCAGACTGGGCAAGCTGGCAGCAATCGCCAGCGACAGCGTCTTCAACTTCAATACGCCACGTGCGGGCCTGTTGCTGGAAAGAAAAGACATGCGAAGACCTATGACATCCCTGATTGACGGACAGTCGGGCACGCAAACACGCACGCGAAGTGAGCTTGTGAGTTAGCGAAAGTGCTTAGGGGTTAAGTCGCGATTCAGTCGCATACGCCGGTAGCGCAGTGCCGCTAGACAGTGGCGCGCTGTAGTGATTCTGCGCGCCGTAATCATTGATGCTGGAAAACGACAACCGCACCGGCCCGCTGGCAACTGGAGCACTGAGCGCAAACTGTTTTTGTTCGCCGGGCGCAATCATGGTGGAGTCGCTGGCCACTACCGCCTGCACTTTGATGTCGGCCATGGACACGTGGTACAGCGTCGGGTTTTTCACCTGCAACAGGGTTTGGCTGCCGTGTTTGGCCAGCGTCCATTCAAGCTGTGCAGGGGCTTGCAGCGCGCTGCCGGTAAGACCGGCAGGGCGGTAAAAAATCTTGATGCGTTGGCGGATGGCCAACTGCAAGGTGTTCTCGGATTCGCTGGCTTGGGGGATTTCCTGCACATTGAGCCACACCACCGACTCGCGGTCCGTGGGCATGCCGGTGCCCTCATACAGAATGCGCAGCAGTTGTTGTTCCTTGGCGAATACCCGGGCCAGTGGCGGGGTGACGGCAAACGGTGCACGGCTGGCGCTGGCGTCGTTCATGTCGACCCAGGATTGAATCAATACATCCTGGTTACCGTTACGCACGGTGATGTTGGCTTCCTTGTGGTCACCGTCAAACACGATACGGGTGGCATTCAATGAAATGCTGGCGGCGGCCTGGGTAGCCATGAGCAAGCCCAGCAGCCCCAGACATGCGGCGATAGAACGAGGCGGCATGAGGGTTATCCGGTGTAATCAGAAGACAATGGCGAGGCCGCAAGGCCTCGCGCGTTCGGTGCCCGGTGCGCCGAATTATTCGTATTGCAGGATGAACGGCAGGGTGGCGTCACCGCGACCGGCGGTCGACGAACCCGCCGCTGCGGTAGTGACGTAGGCGGCCGCGAAGCTCAGGGTGGCGTCGCCGCCTTCAGTACCGGCACCGTGCATGGTGCTTTCAATGCGTGCGGTGCTTGGCGAGCTGAGGTCAATCAGACTGCCCTTGCTGTCCAGCAGGGCAATACCGACGTTTTGTGCAGTGGCCGAACCCGGGTTCAGGGCCAGTACTTTTTTGCCGGTGACCAGGCCGGAACCGCCGTTGTTGGCGTCAAAGATCATGGCGACCTTGGTGCCCTGGTTGCAGTTGACGTTCAGGTTGAAGTCTTTGGCGGTCACACGACCTGCGGTTGGGTTTTCCGCGGTGCCCATGTCCTTGATCGAAACGTTGCCCATGTCCACCGAAATGGTGCGGTCGGAGTTGGCGCCGTCCACCGAGCACGCGTCGTTGTTGATCACGCCGGTGAAGGTGATTTTGCCGCTGCCGCCCAGGGTTGGCGCTGCTGCTTCACCTTCGGCGAATGCACTGCCGGAGGCCGCGATAATAGCCGAGGCGATAACAGCCAGGGAAAACTTCTTCATGATGATGTCCGTAAGGTTTAGTTGGAAAAAAGTGCTGTTGTTGAACTGCGAGCAAAGAGTAGGCGACGAGGCGGTAGGAGCGAATAAGACGATTCTTATAAGCGCTGGGGCGGGCAGGTTATTTGCACGGTTGCAGCAGTGAAGAGCCAGAAAACAAAGGGCGAAGCCATTGTCCAGAAATGGCTTGCAAGTTATGCGTTAGTTGAAGATGTTACGTTCCAGGCAATAAGCAAGAAGGTCCTGGTCGCTGCTCACTTCAAGTTTGCGCATGGCCGATACTTTTTGTGCGCTGATGGTCTTTGAACTTCGGTTCTGGCGGCGCGCAATGTCACTCACGCTCATGCCGGAAATAAACAGGCGCAGGATCTCGAACTCTTTGGGTGACAAACTTGTAAAGCGCTCGTCAATTGCCGTGAGGGTCTCTATCACCGAGGTCTTTGGCGGCTCCAGGCTGCGATAGTCGCTGTCTTGGGCGATCGCCTTGAGTGCCAGTTGAATCTCGGTATGCAACTGGCTTTTCTGGATGATGCCGACCACGCCCAGCTCTTGCAGGCGGGTGAGAATCAGGTGATTGGAGATCATGGTCAGGATGAGGATCTGTACCTGCGGGAAGTGCCGTTTGAGGTACTCCACCAGCTTCAGGCCATCGCCATAAGGCGAGTCGCCCGGCATGTTGTAGTCGGTAATCACGATGTCAGCGCCTTGATGCTGCAACAGCTCGATCAGGCCGGCCGAACACACGGCCTCGCCGACGACTTGAAAGCGCATGTCACGCTCTACCAGTTCGCGAACGCCAAGCAACACGATCGGGTGATCGTCCGCGATTACCACGTTGAATTTTTTCATAAAGGGCCGTCCGTAGTGCCAGTTCAAGTGAGTGAAGAGTGCCCGAGCTGGAGAGTCTCCAGAACGGCCGACAGACGCTGCATCACAGTCTTCACCTTGAGCTCAAGCGTTGTGTCGAGGCTGCCGCGGTTAAGTGCGCTTTCCAGTTCGATGCAGGCCTGGGCCAGGCTGAGCGCCTGCACTGCGCCCAGAGCGCCGGCGATCGAGTGCAGCAATTGGCCGAGGCCATGAGCATCACGCTGGACCAGGGCCGCGCCGATGCGCTGCATATCCTGCTGCACGCTGCTGATGAACAGCGGGCGCATCTTGTCCGACAGTTGCACGCGATCGTCGAATACTTGGGCGTCAGGCTCAACCGGCGACTTGACTTTGCACAGTTTGATCAACTGATCGCGCAGGGTTTGCAGGCTCAAGGGCTTGACGATCCAGGCGTTCATGCCCACTGCCAGGCAACGTACGCCTTCCTCGCGCATTGCATTGGCGGTCACGCCGATAATCGGCAAGTGTGGATCATGCTCACGCAAGGTTCTGGCCAGCTCATAGCCATTCATCAACGGCATGTTCACGTCGGTCAGCACCAGGTCGAAGGCCTTCGGTTGCCATAACTGCAACGCCTGTTCACCGTTGGCGGCCAGGCTCACCGAGCAACCGAGCGCCTCCAGCTGTTCCTTGATAATCGCCTGGTTGACCGGGTTGTCCTCGGCCACCAGGATGCGCAGCTCTAGCCGCCCGGCGCTTTGTGGCCGGGTCGCTGTGGGTTGCTCGTGCCTGCCGTGCTGCGCCAGTGATACGGTGGCGGCGATGGTGCGTATGTCGTGCATATCCACCACCCAGCCTTGGGCTGTGTGCAGCGGCGGGCTGTGTGCACCGGGCAGGCAGAGCACACGTTGGCCGGGCCATGGCTTAGGGGGATCGCCGGGTAACAGTTCTACCAGTACCGCGTGGTGACTGTCTTTGTCCTGGGTGGTCGCGGCCAGGGCGGCGGTGATTCCCAAGCGGTTGAGCCAGTCACTCATTGCCTGCGCCAGTTCGCGTACCGGTGCCTGCACATACACCGGCGTCGAGCTGGGCTCGATCAGCGGCAGGTTGGTCAGTGCACCACAACACAGTGGCAAGCGCATTTTCAGGGTAAAGCTGCTGCCCAGCCCGGGCTCGCTGACCACGCGGATTTCGCCGTCCATCATCTGCGCCAGCCACCGGCAAATCGGCAGGCCAAGCCCGGTGCCGCCTTCGCTGGCGGTGTCCGGTGCCTGGTAGAACAGATCGAAGAGCTTGGCCTGCTGCGCCTCGGCAATGCCAACGCCGGAATCGGTGACTTGCCATTCCAGGTCGACATTATTGGCGTCGCTGCCCACCACCCTGGCACGAATCACCACGCACCCAAAGTCGGTGAACTTGATGGCGTTGCTCACCAGGTTATTGAGGACCTGGCGGATGCGCATCGGATCGCCCATCAGGCAGTTCGGCAACTGCGGGTCGATGCAACTGTAAAGCTGCAACCCCTTGCGCCGGGCGAAGGCGGCGTAGGTGTGCAAGGTATCTTCGAGCATGTCCAGCGGGCAGAAATCCACGGCTTCTATCGCCATTTGCCCAGACTCGATCTTCGAGACATCCAACACATCACTGATCAGTTGGAACAGTGTGGCGGACGAACGCTGGATGGTGTGCAGGTACGTTTTCTGGTGCGGGTCGAGGTCGGTCAGTCCGAGCAATTCGAGGGTGCCGAGCACGCCATAAAGCGGCGTGCGGATCTCATGGCTCATGGTTGCCAGGAACAGCGTCTTGGCCTCGCTGGCCGCATCGGCGGCATGACGTGCCTCTTCCAGGGCCTGGGCGTCTTCGATGTGCCGGGTGATATCGTTGAATGCATACAGGCGTACGTCTTGAGCCTGATAGCGGGTCGACACAAAGCCGATCTGCAGGTGCCGGCCTTCGATCTCCAAGTGCGTCTCACCGCTCTCGGCGCCATCGTGCTTACCGGCCATTGCCTCCACCAGGCGTGAGGTGCCCGGCCATTGCTGGGCGCGCTGGTTCTCGATCAATACCCTGCCATCGCTGCGTCGCACAACGCATAACCCAGTGGGTGCGGTGTCGATTATCACGCGGCTGAACGCCACGCTTTCGGCGATGCGTTCGTGGGCCAGTTGTGCTGGGGTGATCACCTGGCGTCGATACCATCGGCTGCCAGCCCAACCCAGTGTAATCAGGCTGAACAGCACCAACGCCATGGTGCTCAACGGCCACAATGCGGAGTGAAAGAAGTGCGAGTAGTTCAGGCCATAGACCGCGCTCCAGGGCTGGTCGCCGGCCTCGGTGACCTTGAATTCAAAGCCGTCGGCCGTGAAATGCACACCATCGCTGAGCTGCGCCTGGTTGGCTGGCCCAATCAACCGGTTACCGTCAGGGCCAATCAGGGTAAAGCGATCAAACGCCGAGTGATTCAGCGCGCGCTGTACATCGTCGACCTGCGACACGTCGAGCAGGGTGCCGATCACGGCCTGGCCCTGGGCGTCGAGTGGCAGGCCGATGTAGGCCAGCAAATATTCGGGTTCGGGGCCGGCCTGCCAATACACCCGATTCTGCTCCAGTGGCTGCGGCGCCTGTGCAAGGATTTGCTGTACGGCGTTGACCCGGGCCACCGGGTTGTCGGTATCCTCGGGGCTTTCCCGGTGCTGATAGCCCACGGACGGAATGGTGATGGCGTAGTCGGCCTGGCGATTGAGCAGGAAGGTTTGCGGCGCTTCGTACGGCGAGGAGGACCAGAAGGCGCTGTAGTAGCTGGTCAAGTGCGCACCCAGGGCAAAAATCGGCGGCCTCGCGGCGGTGCTGATCTGCTGTTCATCGAACTTGACGCTGAAGGGCACCGAAAACGAATACTTCTGGCCCTCGTACAGCGTGCGACGGTTGTCGACCATGCGGCTTTTGAGGCTGACCTGCACGTTGGTGGCGTGCAGCAGTTCGGCCTGGATGCCGGGGTGTGTCAGGCTCTTGAGGTAGGTTTGCTGTTCTGCGAGGTTTTCCATCAGCCGCGCAAAGTGAAAGCGCATCGCGCTGTAGCGAATTTCGACGCCCCGGTGCAGAGACCAGTAATTGGTCAGCATCAGCAGCAACGCGATTCCCATCAACACCATCAAGCCTTTGTTCAGGCGCAATGAGCTGCGGGTAAAGGCTTCGAGAATCGCGTTATTGTGCTTCATCAGGGGTTTCCGCAGGCGCAGGATAAATCGGCACTGGATGGAGCTTACTCCTTATGATCGTGGCCGCCAGCTAGTGAGATGTCGCAGGGCCATCATTGTTCAGTAGCTGCTGAAATTGGTCCGAAGACACTGCGTGAGAGATCAGGAACCCCTGCACCTGATTGCAGTCGATTTTGCGCAGCAGCGCCAATTGCTGCGGGGTCTCCACGCCCTCGGCAACCACCGTCAGACCCAACTTGCGGCCCAGCGCGATAATGCTCGCCAATGCCTGGGCGATGCCTTCGTTGTCGTGGCTGCCCTGCACCAGCGCCTGGTCGATCTTCAGTTCGGTAAATGGCGTGGACACCAGATTGAGGTAGGAGCTGTAGCCCTTGCCGAAATCATCCTGGGACAAACCGAACCCCTTGATCCGCAATCGGCAGGCGCCGGCGTAGAAATTGCTGATGTCCTGCGGCACCGAACATTCCATCAACTCGAAGCAGATCATTCCCGGGATACCATCGTGGTGCAGCACGAACTCCAGCAAACGGTCTGCCAGGTCATGGCTGTTGAGCAAGTGGGTCGGCAGGTTGATCGACACTGGAATTTCATAGCCGCGCTGGCGCCAGTGTTCCTGGGCGTGGATCGCTTGCTTGAGCACCAGCCACAACAGCCGCTCCTCCAGTTCGAACGCCTTGATTGCCGGCAGGAACGCGGCAGGCAGCATCACGCCTTGTTCGGGGTGCATCCAGCGCACCAGGGCTTCGGCAGCGACGATACGGCCGTTGGCCAGGGATTTTTTCGGCTGGAACCAGGCCTGGAACTGGCCGCTGCTCATGGCCTGCACCAGCGTGTGACGGTCGATGTCCATGTGCTCGGGCAGTTCGGGGGTAGGCGTGCGCACCCTGTTCCTGAGTTGGTTGACCAGGGTGCGCAAGGCCTCGGCGTTCACGGGCTTGGAAATCAGGCCAAGCACTTCCACATCGAGGTTTTTCGCCACCAGGCTGGCCGCCATCAGCATGCGCCTCGACGCCGCACTCATGATTGCCAGCGCCGGCTTGCAGCGCAGGCTGGCCAGGCACTGGATAAACTGCACGCCGTCCATGCCGGGCATCAGCAGGTCGGTCAGTACCAGGTCGAAGTCCCGCTGGCGCAGGCGCTCCAGCGCTTCTTTGCCATCCTCGGCGGTTTCGAGCAGGAAGTCTCCCAACTCGCTGAGCAAGTTCTGCAGGTAGATATGCTGCAGGGGATGGTCCTCGACAATCAGAATACTAAGGGGCTTCATGGGTGATCCGTGCATAAGGCGCCAGGGAGTTGAATAGAGCCCGCAACGCAAAGGGTTTGACCAGGCAATGGTTCATGCCGGCGGCCAGGCACAGGTCGGCCTCGCCGCGCATGGCGTTGGCGGTGGCCCCGATAATCGGCAACGTGCAGCCCTGGCGCCGCAGTTCACGCGCCAGTTCATAGCCGTTGATATGGGGCATGTTCACATCCGTCAACACCACGTCGAAGTTGCCGGCGGTGTGGAGCTGCAACGCTTGCTGACCGTCGGCCGCCAGCTCCACGGTGCAGCCGAGTTCTTCCAGTTGATCACGCAAAATCAGCTGGTTGATGATGTTGTCCTCGGCCACCAGCAGGTGCAGGTTGAGTTTGTTCAGATCCCGCCGGTGCGTTTGCTCATCGGCACGGGCCACCCATAGCCCTTGCGCCTGGCTCACGGCCTGATGAATAGCCCCCAGGTGGTTGAGGTTGACGTGCCAGGCGCCGGCGTCGGCTTCTACGCCGGGGCAGGCGTTGCTGCTCACGTGAATCACCGGCCCGGGCCACTCGGGCACCAGCAACGGGTCGACACTGCCGGGGTGCACTTGCAACAGCAGATGTGTGTCCGCCAGCGTCGGCAAGCCGGCCTGGGCCCTCGCACCCCAACGGCGCAACCAGCCGGCGACGGCGTTTGCCAGTTCCGGGATCGGCGAGGCCACGTAAATGGTCTCGGCCAGCAACGGTGTCATCGGTGGAACAGATGCTTCTTCCAACGGCAGGATCAGGCTGAAACTGCTGCCCAGGCCGAGTTCGCTGACCATGCGGATATTGCCGTTCATCAACTCCGTCAGACGCTGGCAGATAGGCAGGCCCAGGCCGGTGCCGGCGACCACATTGGTATTGCCCTCACTCTGGTAAAACGGCTCGAAGATCATCGCCTGGTCTTCCTGGGCGATACCTTTGCCGGTGTCCGAGACTTGCCACAACAGACTGGAGCGTTCTCCGTCGCGGCCCAGCACCTTGACCCGCAGCACCACGCGCCCATAGTCGGTAAATTTCACCGCGTTGTTGAGCAGGTTATTGAGAATCTGGCGGATGCGCGTTACGTCGCCGATCAGACGTTCCGGCAGCTTGGGATCAAAGCAGGCATACAACTGCAGGCCCTTGGCGTGGGCCGCTGCGGCGTAGCCCTGGATGATTTCATGCACAAGGTCCAGCGCAGAGAACTCGCCCATCTCCAGTGCCAACTGCCCGGCCTCGATCTTCGATACGTCCAGCACATCGCAGATCAGTTGCAGCAAGGTCGACGATGAGCCTTCGATCGCCTGCAAGTAGTCCTTTTGTTGTGCATCCAGTTGCGTGCGCGCCAGTAGTTCCAGGGTGCCGAGCACGCCATACAGCGGTGTACGGATTTCATGGCTCATGGTCGCCAGGAACAGGGTTTTTGCCGCGTTGGCTGCGTCCGCCGATTGCCGCGCCTCTTCCAGCGCCGCCTCGACCTGCTTGCGCGCACTGATGTCACTGAAGGCGCAAAACAGCACGTCTTCGCCTTTGTAGCGGGTGGGTGCACTGCTCAGGTACAGGTGACGGCCATCGATGGTTTCAAAGTAGTCACTGCGCTCGGAAGGTCCGTTGGCAAAGGCTTGCTCGATCCAGCCGGCGCGCAGCGCCTCGCGCTCCGGCCCGTTACCCAGCCATTGCTGGGCCAGGGCGTTTTCCAGTACCACCTGGCCGTCGGTGCGGCGCAGCACGCAGAGGGCCACAGGAGCGGTCTGGATCACATCGCGGCCGAAGGCTTCGCTTTCGATCAGCGCCTGGATGCGATGGATCGACGGAATGATAAAACGCTGGTCGACGCGGCGCATCACCAGCCCGATCAGCGTCAGGCTGAACAGGCAGAGCAACAACGAACCGAGCAGCTGTTTCCACAGGCCAGTGACCACTGCACGCAGGTCGATGGAGTACATCAACTGCCACTCAGAGGACTTCAGGTGTTTGCGAATCACCAGGTGGTCGGGTAGCCAGCCGTTGCCGACAAAACCGAAAAAACTGTCTTCGCCGGGCCTCAGCTGTTGCTGGCTCAACTGTGTATCGGTGCTGTTGGTGAACACCAGCATGCCCTGGGAATTGAGCATCATGAACTCGCCGGCGCTCTGGTCGCTGAGTGTCGAGGAGACTTCACGGCTATCCATCTCCAGGCCGAGCCAGCCGGAGTCGGGGTCGCGTTCGTCCAGGCGGATGAAGATGTACAGGTGCGAGTGCTGTTCAGTCCTGTCGCTCAGCCAAAGTTCGTTAAGTGTGGCCGGGTCGGTGTGCTGCAGGGCCTTGAGGCGGTTGAGCATGCATTTGGAAATCGGCAATACCTGCGCGGTGGCGTCGTAAAGGCGCATCACTTGCGGGTTGGGGCCGGCGTTGACATAGAGTAGGTTCAGCTGTTTGGCCTTCAGGTAGTCGCGCATGCGTGCGGTCAGCCAGATGCTCCACTGGTTGCCCGATGTGTCGCCCAATTCCAGGTGCTGTTCTTCGGCCGAGGATGGATAGACCCTGGACTGCTTGCGCACTGCCGACAGGCTCAGGCTTTCGAGCAGGGCTTGGCGGTTGGTGAAAAAGGTATGGGCTTCGGCAATGGCGCTGCTCATGTAGCCGCGGCGCTGGGAGATGTCGTTGTTGAAGGTCGACAGCAAAAAGGTATAGACCCCGCTGAGGATGCCTACCAGCAGCACGCTCGCAAAAATACGAAGCAGCCTTCTGGCTGCTTCGGGTCGGGAGAGGACGGGGTTGATCTGGAGCAGATAACTTTTCAATCGCATCGGCGGACTTTACGTCTGGGCCTTTGCCGGTGGCATAAGACGATCCTTAAAAATCACCTACTTGTAGTACATATCCACCACCACGGCAGCATCGAACGCTCCTGGAATCGGTAGGGTGCGCCACTTGAGGTCGGCCCGGAATTCATCGTGGCTCTGGCCCAGGCCCATCAGTTCCTGCAGCGTGAACCAGTTATTGAAGGGCAGTTGCTGCTGGCTCTCGGCGCGAGATAGCGAGATGCCGACTGAGCTGTTGTTGTCCGGCACCAGCAGGCCATTGTTCACACTGCCGCCGCCCGGCGTGGTGGCGAAGCGTGCGCTGACGGTATAGGGCGTGTCGCAACCCTTGCGCAGGTTCAGGCTGAAGTTTGCGCTGCTGGCGACTTCACCGATCGAGGCTTTGCGCGAAGGTGTGGGGAAGTTGACCACGCTGGGGCTGATGGTCAGTTCGGGAGTGCAAGGCACGAAGCGGATATCGTTCATGCCAGTGACCACATAATTGAAGTTGCTGTTGGGGCGTGAGTTGAGCCCGCGCACGCCGTCCAGTTGGAACACGCGGTAAGAGGTCAGCGTGCTGGCCTGGCCGCTCGGTGGCGTGGGGTCGTACTTCTCGATGAACACGCTGAAATTGAGGGTGAAGCGCGCCTTGTCCCAGCCCACGCAGTTGGACAAATTGCAGCCTCGGTCGGAGAAAAAACCGGTACCGACCTTGCCGGTACTTTGGGTAATCGGTTGGTTGTTGTAGCGAATGCCCACGCGAATCCCGGTGCCGATACTCACGCTGGCGGGGTTGACGTAGAAATACACTTCCTCACGGCCGTGGAGGTAGTCGTCCTTGCAGATGACATTGGTCGAGCGCGGGCCTGATTCCCAAATGATAGTGCCGTTAGGTGCGTCGGCGGCGACCGCCAGCGCCGTACCCAGCGCTTCCTGGGTGATGATCGAGTTGGTGCCGTCCTCGCGGCAGGCCAGTGCGTGGCTGGTGGCGGGCAAGACCGCGCAGGCCAACACCAGAAGCGGTAAACAGCGTTTGGTCAGTGACATCGGTTCAAATACCCCGTGATTTATCAGTTGAGCGCCGTGCTATGACGGGCTTGCAAACCGATATCGGTGATTTCGGTGAAGTGGAGAGTGGTGCCCTTGGGTACAGCGTCGAGCGCGGTCAGGGTTTTGCGTTCATGAGGCTTGAGCAGCAGGTAATCGCTGAGTGTCTGGCTGTCGGTTCGCAGGTTGACCAGCGATAGGTGGAAGGCGCTGGGGTTGTTGGCCGTCACCGTGCGCCCGTCGCTGCTCCATACCAACTGCTGCACCGCCTCGGCCGAGCCGCCCAGGAGTGCGGGAGGGCGATAGAACAGCTTGAGCCGCTGGCGGATCGCGAATTGCACGCTGTTGGGGTCTTCGACCTTGAGCGGGATTTCCATGATATTGAGCCAGAACAGCGATTCACGATCGCTGGGCAAGCCCTCACCGGCATACAGTATGCGCAGCTTGTGATGCTCCCCGGCGCCCAGTTGTACCAATGGCTCGGTGGCGGCAAAGGGCACGGTACGGTCGGCTGATTCGTCCTCGCCGGTGATCCAGGTTTGCACCACCACTTCCCGCGAGGCCTGGTTGACCACACTGATACCGGCGGCCTTGTCCTGGCCGAAATAGATCAGGCGGGTGCCTTCGATCTTCAGCGCCGCATTGGCAGGCGGGGGTGCAAGCACCAGCAGCCCGCAGGCCAGTAGCACCACTCTGAGTAGAAACATGAACACGGCAATTCCATGGTCGGGTGAGGGAACGCAGACCATGGTAGGTAGCGAGTGGCACGAAGGCTTTGAGGCGATTCTTAAAAGTACGGTGTGCCCCTGATTGCCGTTTCAGAATCGCCTTAAAGTCAGGGTTCACCCCTGACGGTTACTTTGCTCAGCGTTGAATGATCGACGCGGATGCCCAACTGTCAGGTTTACCCTATGTCCAATAAAGCGTTACGCCTTCTGATTGCCGATGCAGAGCTTTTGCAACGGATCAAGATCGAGAAAATGCTCAACCAGCTGGGCTATCACCGCATCGCCCCGTTGAGTTCGTTCGACGAGTTGCAGGCACTGACACGCTCGGGCGTTGTGGCGTTTGACCTGCTGATCATCAACACTGCGCTGGTGCACTCACGGCAGGTCAACCTGCTCAAGTACTGCCATGACAACCCGTTGATCCGCCACACGCTGATCTATGACGGGCAATGTGCGCAGCGCTCTGTAGTGTCGGTCTCGGTTAGCCAGACCCTGCACCTGTCATTGTCACAGTCGCCCGACTTCACCTCCCTACGACGCTGCATGGAAATTGTCGATCCGGCACACAGTTCTCCGATCGCTGAGTGGCCCATGCTGCACGCCGTGGACGGCCGAGCGTCCCAGCCTTCGATTAGCCCGCGGGCGGTCTATCAAGGCGACCCGACGGTGGTGGCATGTGCCGTGGGGTTGTTTCCCAAGCGCTGATCGTATCGTGCAGCATCAGTCACGCCAGACGGGCAGATCATCTTGGTCCAGTGCCCAATGAGGTTGCCGTGGCCGCAGGCACACACCACCGACCCAGCGCTCATGGCTGGCGTGGTCCAGCCAGCAGGCATTGCCGTCCAGTACCTGCTGCGCCAGTGGCGTCAGCGCCAATACGCGGCGCGGCCACTCCATGTTCGTTTCGGTCTCGATCAGCAGCGGCGCCGTCCCATCAATCAATGGGCGCAGCAGCGCGTGAAACATCATATCGCCCAGGAAAGGCAGTGGCTCGCGCTTGGCCATCAACTCGGCAAACACCCGACCGAAAGGCACAGGCCCGACCTCAGTAATATATTTCAAGGACAAACGTTCAGTCAGTGACAACCCGTCCTCGAGACCCGGCAACTCCTGTAACTGACGCCGTAACGCCGGCGCCAGAAAGGGCAGGGCAGGGTGATTGCCATGGGCCAGTTCCGCGAGCTTGAGCGGTGAGCTGTCGCAGTAAGCCGACCAGGCCCGTTTGGCCAACTGCACTGCGTCGTCGTCGATCAAGCGCCGCTGCGGCCAGAGCCAGGCCAGCACATCGGGGGCCAATTGGCCTATGCCGATAAATCGCTCGACGCCGGGAATTCGGTCTGCCTCAATCAGCTCCAGCTTGCGCGGCGCCTGCTCAAGGCCAGCCAGGGCGCGGACCAGGAACAATTGATCGTAGGCGTCCGCCTCGCACCACAGCACACTGTGATCGGCGTTGTTCAAGGCTTGTAGTTGGTTGTATTCATCGTTGATGCGATGCGCAACTTCAGTGGAGTCAAGGGCAAAGGCCTGACTGATAAAGGTACTGCGCATCGCTCGGAACGCTTCGCTGGGTAGTTCACGCACTGGCCCCATGCACAACGGGTCAGTGAGCATCCGGAACTGTCCCTTGAACCCGGCCACTTGCAGGCTGTGGGCAATATCATTACCACACCGCCAATGAGTGGTGCGGGATTCATCGCTGGCATCGAAACCAGGGTGGCGGGCGGCAAAGTCGAGGGCGTCGACGTGGGCCTTGAGCTTGGGCCAACTGGCGAAGCCCAGCTGTTTGGCTACCTGCCATTGAGCCTGGGACAAGGTTGCGCTGGGGTCTAGGCTTTTCAGCTGCGACAACAGTTCCTTGGCGCGCTTGCGCTGCTGCTCAAGGTTGAGGCGGCCATGGGTAGTGGAGGCTAAAGGGCGTTGCGACATACGAGCTCCTTGCACAAACCTTTTCCGCTTCAAGGTTGGGAGTCGTAGAAATGAGGTGGAGCTGGGATGTCTTGGGCGCAGCCCTTTCCGCGGAAGGTGGCGTAGAGAGCGCCAGACGGGAAATATAGGCAGCATTGCCGTTCGGTGCAACCCTGAAAATGTGGGCATTGCCCCAGTGCCACTCAGTCAAGCGCAGTCCCTGTGTGGCAGCGGGCTTGCTCGCGAAAGCGGTAGGTCAGTCGCTGCATCTGTTACTGCACCACCGCTTTCGCAGGCAAGCCAGCTCCCACATTGGATCTTCGTTGCTTTGAGCATTGCGTTCGCTTAATTCATCGGCATTGGAGCGGGTGCTGTTTTACTTGTCCTGGCGCGCATCCAGGGTTTTTTGATGCTCGGCCAGGAAGGGTTGCTCCGCTGGATCAAAACGATCAATCCCGGCAGTGAAGCGGTGCCAGTAAGGGTACAACGGCTGACGGCGAGTGACGGCTTCGATGCGCGCCGACTGCTCTTCGGTGAGTTTCAGCTCGGTGGCCGCCAGGTTATCGCGCAGGTGTGCTTCCGTACGGGCGCCGATAATCAGCGAGGTGATCCCCGGGCGATCCTTGAGCCAGGCCAGGCAGGTGCGGGCGACCGAGACGCCGTGTTCATCACCGACGGCGGCGAGGGTCTCGATAATGTCCAGCGCACGTTCCTGGTCGTGGACGTAGGGTTCCGGCCAACCGCTGCCCTGGCGGGTATTGGCGGGCGGCTTGTGCCCGCGTCGGGTCGTGCCGGTCAGCAAGCCTTCGCCCATCGGGCCCCACACCAAAGTGCCAACCTGCTGGTCCAGGGCCAACGGTAGCAACTCGTACTCGGCCTCGCGGGATTCCGGGGTGTAGTAGATCTGCTGGGTAATCGGCTTGAGCATGCCGTGCAGTTCAGCCTTGCCCAGGGTTTTCATCATCTGCCAGGCGGTGAAGTTGCTGGTGCCGAAGTAGCGGATCTTGCCCGAGCCGACCAACAGGCGCAGGGCTTCCAGGGTCTCTTCGATTGGCGTCATGCCGTCCCAGTTGTGCAGTTGGTACAAGTCAATGTGGTCGGTGCCCAGGCGCTTGAGGCTGGCTTCGCAGGCGCGGATCAAGTGGTAGCGCGACGAGCCGGAGTTGTTGGGGTTGTCGTCTACCGGGCTGCGGCCCTTGGTGGCCAGCAGAATGTCGTTGCGCTTGTCGCCCAGCGCCTTGCCCACCACTTCTTCGGCCAGGCCGTGGGAATAGAGGTCGGCGGTGTCGACCATGTTCACCCCGGCGTCGAACGCCATATCGAACATGCGCTTGGCCAGGGGCACGTCTACCGCACCGCATTTTTCAAACTCTGCGCGACCGCCAAAGGGCACGGTGCCCAGGATGATTTCCGATACCAGCAGGCCGGAATGACCCAGTTGTCGGTACTGCATGTTGCCTCCTACTTAACGTTGCACGTGAAGGTGTGAACGATGGGGACGGCGATAGTTTGAATTTTTTCATGAAAACCTCGCGCCAAGCTTGGCTATGACGTCAATGAAGATTGTTTCGCTGGATGAAATGCTGGATTGTGAATCCTGGTCATTCCGCCAGACATGGCAGTGTTAGAACATCCCTGGCGTCGATACCCACTCATTTGGAGCCTGTCATGACCCAGCCTGCGATCAAACTCTATGGTTTCCCCCTGTCCGGCCATTCCCACCGGGTCGAACTTATGTTGTCCCTGCTGGGGCTGGCGAGTGAATTTATCCTGGTGGACCTCAAGCAAGGTGCGCATAAAACGCCTGAGTTCCTCACCACCCTGAACAGCTTTGGCCAGGTGCCGGTGATTGATGACGGCGGCACGGTACTGGCCGACTCCAATGCGATCCTGATTTATCTGGCCAGCACCTATGGCCGCGGCGAATGGCTGCCGAGCGACCCTGTCGGGCAAGCCCGGGTGCAGCGTTGGCTCTCGGCCGCCGCCGGCCCACTCCATGCCGGGCCTGCCACGGCGCGCTTGGCCACGGTGTTTGGCGCCGAGGTGGACACTGTCAGTGCAATCAACCGTGCCCATGCCTTGCTGAGCGTGATGGAACAGCAACTGAACCAGAGCCGTTTCCTCGCCAGTGAGCAGCCCAGCATTGCCGATATCGCTTTCTACACCTACGTGGCCCATGCGCCGGAAGGCAATGTGTCCCTGGCCGACTACCCTGAGGTACGCGCCTGGCTCGCCAGCATCGAAGCACTGCCGGGTTTTGTCGGCATGCCGCGCACGGCTGTCGGTTTGCAATCGAGTTGAAGCCCAACACCTGTGGCGAGGGAGCTTGCTCCCGCTGGGCTGCGCAGCAGCCCCAACAAGGCTGCCGTATTTATTCAGCCAAACCGCGCTGGCAGCTTTCAGGGCCGCTGCGCGCCCCAGCGGGAGCAAGCTCCCTCGCCACAGGGGGACACATAATCAGAAGGCGTAAAGATGGATCGATTTCATGAAATGCAGGTGTTCCTGGCCGTGGCCGAGGAGGAGGGCTTCGCTGCTGCCGCCCGGCGCCTGAACACGTCGCCGCCCAGCGTGACCCGCGCCATTGCCGCCATGGAACAACGCATCGGCACGCAGTTGCTGGCGCGCACCACCCGCAGCCTGCACTTGACCGAAGCCGGCCAGCGTTATCTGGACGATTGCCGACGCATCCTTGCCGAGCTGGACGAAGCCGAGGAAGCGGCGGCGGGCAGCTACTCCATCCCGGGCGGCCAGTTGACGGTGACCGCACCGGTACTGTTTGGCGAGCTGTATGTGGCGCCGGTACTGGGGGATTATCTGGACCGTTTTCCGTTGGTGAGTATCAACGCCTTGCTGGTCGATAGGGTGGTCAATATGACCGACGAAGGTGTTGACGTGGCGGTGCGTATCGGCCACCTGCAGCAATCCGGGCAGCAAGCGATCAAGGTCGGCGAAGTACGCCGGGTGGTGTGCGCATCGCCGGCTTATCTTGACCAACACGGGCGCCCCCAGCGCCCCGAGCAGTTGCGTGAGGCCAAGCTCGTCACCTCATCGTCCAGCCAACTGGTCAGTGAGTGGACATTCGTTGACGCCGGCCAGCCGCTGAAGGTACCCATCGAGCCACGCCTGGTTGTCACCGCCAACAATGCCGCGATCAACCTGGCCCGCCTGGGGTGGGGCATGACGCGGGTGCTGTCTTATCAAGTCGCGGCAGCGGTGGCGGCGGGGGAACTGGAACTGGTACTGGAGGATTTCGAACCGGCGCCGCTGCCGATCCACGTGGTGTTCCAGCAAAACGGCCGAGTACCGGCCAAGGTCAATACGTTTGTGGATTTCCTCAGCCATCGCCTCGGGCAGGACCCGGCCCTGAACGCCGCGACCAAGCAGCGTGCCTGATGGAGCGTTATCGCGATATGCAGCTGTTTGCCGCGCTGGCCGGGCAACCCAGCCTGGCGTCGGCGGCACGTCATGCGCAGGTTTCCGGGCCGACGCTGGTACGTGCAGTTGCGCGCCTGGAGGCACGCCTGCGCGTGGTGTTGCTGCAACGTAGTACACGCGGTGTCAACCTGACCGATGCAGGCCAGGCTTACCTTGCCGACTGCGTGCGCCTGCTGGCAGCGGTGGACGCGGCCGAGGCCTCGGCCAACGGTTTGCATGTGCAGGCCCAGGGCGACCTGCGGATATTTCTGCCGTTACTGTTCAGCCGCTATGTCATGGCGCCGCTGTTGGCCGGTTATGCGGATCGCTACCCAGCGGTGCGTGTCATCGCGCATTACCACGACTATTTCCCTAACCTGCACGTAGAAGGGCTGGACGTGGCGGTGCTGGTCGGCGAATTGCCCAACTCGTCACTCATTGCGCGGCAAGTCGGGCAGGTGGGCACTGTCCTTTGCGCCAGCCCCGCTTACTTGGCGACCCGGGGCGAACCCCGGCATCCGGCTGAACTCAAGCAGCATCATCTGATTGCCAGCGCCGACCCGGTGCACTGGGATTTCCCGCATTACACCCTCAAGGCTCGCGCCCGGCTGCGTTGCGCCACTGTCCAAGGCGCGATCAATGCAGCGGTGCAGGGGGCGGGCGTGATTCGAGCCTTGAGTTACCCACTGCACGAACACCTGGCGAGCGGCCAGTTGCAGCGCCTGTTGCCTACCTTCGAGTTGCCGCCGCAGCCGGTGCATGTGGTCTACCGCGAAGGCCGTCATGCGTCGATGCGCGTGCGCAGCTTTGTCGACTACTGCGTCACCGCGTTGCGCGAGCATCCGGCGTTTCAGTTGGCGTAATAGTGGATTGCCCTGGGTGGGCATTCTCTCCATTACGGCCTGGGCGCAGCATGCTCGTATCTAACCGGAGGTGAGCGCCATGCACTCGATTGAAGCAACCCCTTGGCATGTCGGCGAACGACACATGCAGGAAAGTGCCGGCGTCTCTGAACGCATGGCCATGATCGGGCCCAAGGTCATTCGTGATCATTTGCCTGAGCAGCACCGCGATTTTTATCCGCTGCTGCCGTACTTGATCGCGGGTGTGGTGGACGAACAAGGCATCCCCTGGGCAACGATGCTGGAAGGCGCTCCAGGGTTTGCGCATTCACCGGACCCACACACGCTGCAGATCGACAGCCTGCCCGCCAAAAGCGATCCCGCCTGGGCTGGGATAGCGGATGGCGCGGCGATCGGCCTGCTGGGCATCGACCTCAACACCCGCCGCCGCAATCGCATGAATGGCCGGATCGGATCGCTTGAGGATGAGGGCTTTGCGGTGGACGTAGTGCACACCTTCGGCAATTGCCCCAAATACATCCAACTGCGGCCCGTCGCTGGCATTGCACGCAAACCCGGCAACCTGGCCGAGCGCAGCCGCCGCCTGGACGATGCGGCTCAAGCGCTGATCCGCCAAGCCGACACCTTCTTCGTCGCCAGCTACGTCGACCAGCACGGCGAACGCTCGGTGGACGTTTCCCATCGCGGCGGCAACACGGGGTTTGTGCGGGTGGAAGGCAACGTACTGACCATCCCGGATTTTGCCGGCAACCTGTTCTTCAACACCCTCGGCAACCTGCACGCCAACCCGGTGGCGGGGTTGTTGTTTGTTGATTTTGAGACCGGTGACGTGCTGCAAGTGGCCGGGCGTACTTCGTTGATCCTGAGCGGGCCGCAAGTGGCTGAGTTCGAAGGCGCGCAGCGCCTGTGGACGGTAACGGTGGAACATGTGGTCCGCCGCCCGGCAGCATTGGCGTTGCGGTGGCAATTCGCGGAGTTTTCGCCGCACAGCCTGGCGATGGGTACTTGGTAGCCTGGCGCACTCTCCCAGGCGCAGCCTATCCAGTGTGGGAGCTGTCGAGCCCCAGCGAGGCTGCGATGGCGGCGGCACGGTCAACATATTCATTGCCTGACCCACCGCTATCGCGGCCTCGCTAAAGCTCGACGGCTCCCACAGGGGAATGTCATTGTCCGCTGGGTTTGCGCGTTTTCATCAGGCCCCCGGGCATTCCCGGTTCAGCGCTTCCCCCATGAAATGTTGCTGGATGTTGAACCGTCAGCGTGGGCAGAGTCTCTAGGTTAGCCTTGTCTTCCTACTGACAAACAAGGATTGGTCATGCAACGAAAGGTCATTAATCCCACGACGGTATTCAACTCCCTGCAATACGGTTTCAGCCAGGCCATGGAAGTGCCAGAGGGTCGGCGGATCATGCTGTCCGGGCAGGTGGGGGTTGATGCTCAAGAGCGTACGGTGGGCCCAGGTATTGCCGAGCAGACGGCCACGGCGTTGGACAATGTCGAAAAGGTGCTGACCGAGGTGGGGGGCGACCTGTCTCATGTGATCATGCTGCGGCTGTATATCGTCGAATCTGCCCGGGATCAGCAGGAGCCGATTGTCGAGGCGCTGCGCCAGCGCTTCGCGCACAACCCGCCGCCGTCTTCGTGGATTATCGTCAGTGGGTTGTCGTTGCCTGAGTGGTTGATCGAGGTTGAGGCGGAGGCGGTGGTTCCGTTCAGTTAGAACTTTTGCAGGAGCGAGCTTGCTTGCGAAAAAACCATAGCCGCCGCATGTATTCAGGATGCACGCGTTATCGTTGACGTTTTTCGCGAGCAGGCTCGCTCCTACAGCCATTCAATACCGAATCATCACCGATTTAAGCTCGGTGTAATCCTCAATAAACGCACCACCAAACTCCCGCCCTAACCCCGAAGACCGGCTACCACCAAACGGTACTGCCGGGTCGAGCAAGGTGTGCATGTTCACCCACAGAGTCCCCGCCTTGATGGCCGGGATCATGCGCAGGGCCTTGCCCAGGTCATTGGTCCACAGGCTGGCGCTCAAGCCGAAGGGGCCGTGGTTCATCATGGCGAGCAGTTCGTCTTCATCGTCGTAGGGCAGGAAGGTGGCGATGGGGCCGAAGGTTTCTTCGTTGAGCAGGGTGTCGTGCAGGTGGTTGGCCAGGATCACGGTGGGTTCGACGTAGCAGCCGGGGCGGTCGATGAGGTGGCCGCCGTGGATGATCGTGTTGTTTTCGGTGCGGGCCTGGTTGAAGTAGCCGAGCAGTTTCTGTTGGTGTTGCTGGTGGGTCACCGGGCCGAATTCGGTGTGTTCATCCAGGGGCGAGCCGATGGTCAGGCGGCTGAGACGCGCCTTGAGTTTTTCCAGCACGGCGTCGATTTGCGAGCGGTGCACGAAGAAACGTTCGGCCGCTGCGCAGATTTGCCCCGAGTGCAGGAAACCCGCTTCGATAATGCCATCCACCGCTTTGTCTACATCCATGTCGCGCAGGAAGCCGGCGGCGTTCTTGCCACCCAGTTCCAGGGTCGCGCGGGTCAGCCCGGCGCCCATGGCACTGCGGCCTACTGCAATACCGGTGGGTACTGAGCCGGTGAAGGACACCTTGTGCGTGCCGGGGTGTTCCACCAGCCCCTTGCCGACATGGCCGCCGCCGGTCAGCACGTTGAGCACCCCCGCCGGCAAGCCGGCGTCGATGGCCAGTTCGGCGATGCGCAACAGGGTCAGCGGCGTGAATTCGCTGGGCTTGATGATGATGCTGCAGCCGGTCACCAGCGCCGAGGCCAGCTTCCAGATGGCGATCATGGTCGAGAAATTCCACGGCACAATGCCTACCACCACGCCCACCGGTTCGCGCAAGGTGAAGGCGGTGTAACGCTCGCCATTGAACGAAGGCAGGGAGGGCGTGAGGGTCTGGCCGCTGAGCTTGGTGGCCCAGCCTGCGTAGTAGCGCAGGAAGTGCGCGGCCTGGTCGACCTCAAAGGCACGGGAAATCTGGATGATCTTGCCTGACTGGCAGGTTTCGATCTGCGCGAGTTCTTCGCGGTGCTGTTCCAGCAGGTCGGCCAATTTAAGCAGCACGTTGCCGCGGATGGCGGGCGCAGCCTGGGACCACAGCTGAAAACCACGGTTGGCAGAAGCGACCGCAGCGTCGATATCCGCCAGGTCAGCATCGGCCACTTCGGCGATCACCCGGCCGTTGGCAGGGTTGATTACGTTCAGGGTTTGATCGGCGTGGCTGTGCACGCTGATACCGTCGATAAACAGCCCATGGCGGCGACGCAAAAAGGCTTCCACTTGAGGCAGCAACGGGATATCGCTCATGGCAGGTTCCTGGCAGTTCACAAAGAAACCCCGAGGTTAACCAACGCACTGATAAGCGGCTTGACTGTGCCTGCCAGCTTTTATGCCTGTGCCTGCCGTGCTTGTGAAAAGTACAAGCTTGCCTGCCGAACGTGCATTTCCCGCCTGCACGACCCGTTTGATACTGGCCCTGCATCCCGCGCCGTTCCACGATTCGGAGCGCCTGCCGGACTTCCAATAATAAGCAGGGCCGTCCATGAAAAAGCCAAACCCGCTCCTCGAAGACCTCAAGCCTCTTCTGCCTGCCATTGCCGCGAACGCCAGCCGTGCCGAACAGCTGCGCCAGGTGCCGGATGAGAATATCGCGCTGCTCAAAAGCATCGGCCTGCACCGCGCCTTCCAGCCCAAGGCATTCGGTGGCCTGGAACTGTCGCTGCCCGAATTCGCCGACTGCATCGCCTTGCTCGCCGGCAGTTGCGCCAGCACCGCCTGGGCCATGAGTTTGTTGTGTACCCATAGCCATCAACTGGCGCTGTTCTCGGCGCAGTTGCAGGAGGAGATCTGGGGCGCCAACCCGGATGCCACGGCCAGCAGCAGTATTGCGCCGTTCGGCCGGGTGACCGAGGGCGAGGGCGGCGTGTACTTCAGTGGCGAGATGGGCTGGAGCAGCGGTTGTGATCATGGCGAGTGGGCGATTGTCGGCTGCCGTCGCCAGAATACCGAAGGGACCCAGGATTACTGCTTTGCCGTGCTGCCGCGCAGTGACTATCAGATCCGCGATGACTGGTTCGCGGCCGGTATGAAAGGCAGCGGCACCAAGACCCTGATCATCGACAACGCCTGGGTGCCTGAGCACCGGATCCAGAAGGCCAAGGACATGATGGAAGGCAAGTCCGCAGGCTTTGGTCTCTACCCAGACAGCCAGATTTTCTACGCGCCGTACCGGCCGTATTTCGCCAGTGGTTTTTCCACCGTCAGCCTCGGCGTGGCCGAGCGCATGCTGGAGGTGTTCCGCGAAAAAACCAAAAACCGTGTGCGCGCCTATACCGGTGCCGCCGTCGGCGCAGCGACCCCGGCGCTGATGCGCCTGGCCGAGTCCACCCACCAGGTGGCCGCTGCTCGGGCGTTTTTGGAGAAAACCTGGCAAGACCACGCCGAACACAGCGCCGCCCACCGCTACCCAGCGCGAGAAACCCTGGCGTTCTGGCGCACCAACCAGGCCTACGCCACCAAGATGTGCATCGAAGCGGTAGACCGGCTGTTCGCCGCCGCCGGTGGCAATGCCTGGTTCGAACACAACGAAATGCAGCGCCTGTTCCGCGATGCCCACATGACCGGCGCGCATGCCTACACCGACTATGACGTGTGCGCGCAGATCCTTGGCCGTGAGCTGATGGGCCTGGAACCCGACCCGAGCATGGTGTAGCTGCGTTTTCCCTACAACAATCAGGGCGGCCCATAGAGGCCACCCGGGAGTCTTGCATGTCCGACGTATTCGACCCACGAGCCTTTCGTCGTGCCTTGGGCAATTTTGCCACTGGCGTGACCGTGGTCACCGCCGCCACCGCCTCCGGGCGCAAGGTGGGCGTGACGGCCAACAGTTTCAACTCGGTATCCCTCGACCCGCCGCTGGTGCTGTGGAGCATTGACAAGCGCTCCAACAGCCATGCCGTGTTCGAGGAGGCCAGCCACTTTGCCGTGAATGTCTTGGCGGCGGACCAGGTGCACCTGTCGAACAATTTTGCCCGCCCCCGTGAAGACCGCTTCGCCCTGATCGATTACGAGCCGGGGGAGGGTGGCTCGCCGGTATTCGCCGATTGCTCGGCGCGTTTTCACTGCGAGAAATACCAGCAGGTGGACGGCGGCGACCATTGGATCATGATCGGCAAGGTGGTGGCCTTCGATGATTTTGGCCGTGCGCCGCTGCTCTATCATCAGGGCGCCTATGCCGAGGTCCGGGCGCTGCCTCCCTGCGCGCCCGAAGCAGTTTAGAACGGCACGGCGACCACCAGTTGGCTGTAGACATTGGTGCCGTTGCCGCCGACCTGATTGCCCCCGGTATCGGCTGATTTATCGGGTTTGTACAGGCCCAGCAGCGGCGTGATGATCAGGTGCTCGTTGACGGCCCATTCGGCATACAGGTCCAGTTCGCGGCCATCCAGGTTCAATTGGCCGTGGGTACTGACGGTGTTGTAGTCGAAGAACAGCGCCCCCAGTGTGACGTTCTCCAGTGGTTTGACCTTGAGCGCCACGTGCTGCACGGCGGTATTACTGTTGAAGGGGCCGGAATAGTTGCCCGCCACTTCGCCCTGCACCCAGGTGCCGTAGCCACGGTTGAAGCCTGAGAACATGCCGTCCCAGTTCTTCGAATAACGGGCGTAGCGGTAGGTCAGGTCCGGGGACCACGGCAGGTTGGCGAAGGTGTAGCCGGCTTCGGCGTAACCGGCATTTTCCTGGCCATCGCGACGGCTTTGGCGCGCCAGTTCGAAGGCGAAGTGCGCGTTGTCGATACCGGCATTGCCGGTGCCGCGCAGGCTGTAGAGGTTCATGCCTTTGCGCTGGCGCTGCAGGTCGGTGGCGAAGCGCTCATCCACATCGATGCCGTGAATATAGGTCAGCCCCAGGGTGCCCGGCGCGGCACTGTATTCCAGGGTGCCGGCGGCCATTTCAGTGAGGGCCTGGGCACGGTTGTCGGACTTGATCCACATCAGGCTGCCGTGCACACCGTCCTTGCCGCCCAGGCGAATCACCGCCGTCTTATCGAAGGCATGGCGTGCGGCGATGTAGTAGGCGCCGCCGCGATTGAACTCGCCGTCGCCGACGCCATTGCCCAGGTTGGGGCCGTCGTCGTTAAGGATAAAACCGTCGCCGAGCATGATGATCTGGCGACCGAACGACAGGTCCAGGCCGTCCTTGCCCAGCGCCGGTAACAACTCGCCAGACCGCCAGCCGGCGAAGGCTTCGTCAAACTTGGTGGTGCGCTCGGTGCCGTTGGTCAACCCGGCCGCATCGCCGTCGCCCCAGGTACCGGAACTCACCAGGTTGGCCGTGCCATACACACCGCCCAGGTTGCCCAGGCGCTGTTCGACGCTCAGACCGTACTTGATGAACGCCTCACGCCAAGTGGCGCCGCCGCTGCGCCCATCGTAGTTCTTCGGGCTGTTGAACATACCGTACACGGCGAGGAAGTTGCCGGTGACCTGGGTGTCGGCGTCCGCATACAACTCGATGGCCTGCGCCTGGCCCACCAACAGTGCCACGCCCAGGCCGACCGTCTGGCGCAGGCAGCGGTTTTTCAGTGTGTGCTCCATTGTTATTGCCCCCATCTTGGTTAAGAGTGAGGGCGCATTAGGGCGAGCGGTGTGAGGCCAAGTCTTTTCCCTGCGTGCCAGGCAATTGACTCTGCCCGCCAGGCAGCAGGCCTTGGCAGGCAGCAACAAAACCGGCGGCAGACAGGGGCAAGACGATCAACGGGAGTGGGGCGCAGAGTGCCGACACATTAAAAAAAACCGCTTCGAGGACCCCTCCATGTCGATCAACGACCGACTCACCGCACACCTCAACCGGGGCACGGTAGGTTTTCCCACTGCGTTGGCCAGCACCATCGGCCTGATCATGGCCAGCCCGGTGATTCTCACCGCCACCATGGGTTTTGGCATCGGTGGCAGCGCGTTTGCCCTGGCGATGCTGATCGCCGTGGTGATGATGCTGGCCCAGGCGACAACCTTTGCCGAGGCCGCCTCGATGCTGCCCACCACCGGTTCGGTGTACGACTACATCAACTGCGGCATGGGCCGGTTCTTTGCGATCACCGGGACCTTGTCGGCCTACCTGATCGTGCATGTGTTCGCCGGCACCGCCGAAACCATCCTCGCCGGCGTCATGGCCCTGGTGAACTTCGAACACCTCAACACCCTGGCAGAGTCGGCCGGCGGCTCGTGGTTGCTGGGCGTCGGTTTCGTACTGGTGTTCGGCGTGCTGAACGCCTTTGGCGTCAGCGCATTTGGCCGCGCCGAGATCATCCTGACCTTCGGCATGTGGACCACCCTGATGGTGTTCGGCGTACTGGGCCTGATCGCCGCGCCAGCGGTGCAATTGGAGGGCTGGTTCGGTGAGTCGCTGGTAGGCACCGACCTGGTCACCGTGCTGTCGCTGGTGGGCATGGCGATGTTCATGTTCGTGGGTTGCGAGTTCGTCACCCCGCTGGCGCCGGACCTGCGCCAATCGGCCAAGGTGATGCCACGGGCGATGATGCTCGGGCTGATGGGCGTGGCGACGTGCATGTTCATCTATGGCGCGGCGATGAAGCGCCAGGTGGAAAACGTCGTGCTCGACGCCGCGTCCGGCGTGCACCTGCTGGACACACCCATGGCCATCCCCCGATTTGCCGAACAGGTAATGGGGCAGATCGGCCCGTTGTGGCTGGGTATTGGCTTTCTGTTCGCTGGCGCTGCGACCATCAATACCCTGATGGCCGGCGTGCCGCGCATCCTCTACGGCATGGCGGTGGATGGCGCCTTGCCCAAGGTGTTCACCTACCTGCACCCGCGTTTCAAGACGCCGCTGTTGTGCATCCTGGTGGCCATGTTGATTCCGTGCCTGCATGCGCTGTACCTGGGCGGCAACACCGACAACATCATGCACCTGGTGCTGGCGGCGGTATGCGCGTGGAGTTTCGCTTACCTGTTGGTGACGCTTTCGGTGGTGATCCTGCGCATTCGGCGTCCGGACTTGCCTCGGGCCTATCGCTCGCCGTGGTTCCCGCTGCCGCAGATCGTCTCCAGCATCGGCATCCTGCTGGGCATGTGGTTTATCACTCCGCCAGGCATGAACCCGGCTGACATTTATGTGCCGTTTGGCGTGATGCTCGGCGTGACGGCCACCTATGCGCTGTTCTGGACTCTCGTGGTGCAGAAGGTCAACCCCTTCAAGCCCGCCTGCGTGGAAGAGGTGTTGGCCAAGGAATTCAATCACGAACCGGGGCATACCCATGAGGGTTATAGCGACCTTGCGGCAAAAACTGTTTGAGCTGTTTCGTGCTGACCGCGCACCCAGCGGGTATCGGTCGGGGGTGACCCTGGCCCACCTGCGGCGTGACCTGGGCCTGGCAAGCCTTGAAGTGGGCGGTGTGGCCTTCGAGATTGTCGAGCGCACCGAGTCTCAGTTGTTGATGCACCTGGTGCTGACCGAATGTGTCCTGCGCGTTCCTGCTGCAGCGGGTGGCGCTGGCAGCTTCGAGGTGCACCATGGCGGCGCGATCCGGCGCAGCGGTATTCATGTGCGGCGCCGCGCTGGCAACCAGGCACTGGGCCGTGAGTTGCAGGCGCGTTTGCAGGCTGACAGCGCGTTGTTCCAGGCGTTGATGCCGCTGGATTTCAAGCGCCTGCGCATCGAGCTGCAAGACCAGCAATGGTGCGTGCGCCTGGAGCATATGGGCGGCAGTGAGGTGGTCAACCGCATGCCGGCGTTCCGGCGCTACATTGCGTTGAGCACCGAGCAACGCGGGTATCTCTTGGTCGTACTGGCCGGATTGCGGCGGGTATTGTCGGACCTCTGATTGGCACCATTAGTGCTTCTGCAAAGGGCAAACAGGTTGTTGTTGCGCGCATATAGATAACATGTTAACTATTGCGCCAGAACAACAAGAATAACGCCACTGCGGAGACACCCAATGAGCATCCCACAGCATGCACCCGACGGGCTCGACAGCTGGAACCGCGAACTGCGCGACGCGTGCGGCCACTTCGATACCGAACTGGCTTTCAACCGTTCGCTGTTTATCGGCGAGATCCATAACCTGCCGCGTGGCTTGGCCATCCTGCGCACCAATGCCGGGCTGATCAAGCGCCCGACGCACCACGCCGACCATGACAACGACCAGGAATGTTTCCTGGTCAGCCAGCGCAGCGGCTATTCGCAAATCACCCAAAATGAGCAGACCGTGCAACTGGCGCCTGGCGAGATGCTGTTGATGGACTCGGTGGGCTCCATCGAAATCACCCCCTTCGGCCTGATCGAACACGCCTCGCTGTCCCTGTCGCGCAACGCGGTATGCAAGCACCTGGGCGGTCAGGCACGGGCCTTCGGCAAGATCTCCTCGACCAAGGCCTGTGGGCGCATGCTGCATGTGCTGATGGACCAACTGTGCAAGGACGATACCGACGATGACGCCACGCAAGTGGAGGCGCTGCAAGCGGCCTTCGTCTCGCTGTTGGGTTCGGCGTTGGAGCAGGGCGACGAGTGCCGCGAGGGCGTTGCTGCGTTGCACGGCAATAACCTGCGCAGCTATGTGCAAAAAGTCATTGATGAGTCGCTGAGCCAGCCAGGCCTGAGCCCCATCGGCCTGGCCAACCGCCTGAATATCTCGGTGCGGCACCTGTACCGTCTGTTTGAAGAACAGGATGACAGCGTCTGCCGCTATATCCAGCGCGCACGGCTCAAGCGCAGTGCAGATGACTTGACCAACCCGTTCCTGCGCAGTGAGTCGATCACCTCGATTGCCTACAAGTGGGGTTTTACCGACTCGGCGCACTTCAGCCGCTCGTTCAAGAAGCAGTTCGAAGTATCGCCCAAGGATTTTCGTTCCAGCCGGTTGCAGGCGGTGCAAGCGTGATCGTTCCTACGCTCCGCGTGGGAACGTCGCCCCGGACGCTCCGCGTCCCGCGCCAGAAGTCGTGACGCGGAGCGTCACAGGATGCATTCCCACGCAGAGCGTGGGAACGATCGGCTCGGCGCATTTCAGCCGCTCGTTCAAGAAGCAGTTCGAAGTATCGCCCAAGGATTTTCGTTCCA
>JACRYN010000032.1_pt2 | contig 56675 bp, 35 predicted proteins | sample 8023231 | NCBI WGS metagenome assembly JACRYN01 (sample SAMN15756473, study PRJNA655841) | gut metagenome | isolation source: fecal sample D84 from domestic dog with diarrhoea | host: Canis lupus familiaris | place: South Africa: Mmabatho, Mahikeng | collected 2019-09
GCGAGCCGATTGGCGCGACGGTTGAGTTCGCCGTAGCTCAGGCGCACATCATTGAAATGCAGCGCGATAGCGTCGGGTTGCGCCGCGGCCTGGGCCTCAAACAACTGGTGTACACAGCGTTCGCGTGGGTAGTCGGTGTCGCTGCGGTTCCAGTCGTGCACCATGTGCTGCCATTGCGACGGGCTGAGCATCGCCAGGTCGTCCAAGGCCACCGAGGCATCCTGCAGGACCGCGCGCAGCAGGTTTTGCCAATGCTCGGCCAAACGCTCCACGGTCGCCGCGTCAAACAGATCCGTGGCGTAAGTCAGCGAGGCCCAGAGACCGTCCACCGATTCCTCGGTTTCCAGGTTCAGGTCGAATTGCGTGCTGTGACCGGCCCAATCCACGGGCTGCAAATCCAGGCCCGGCAATTGCACCGGGGCTGAACGCAGGCTGTCCTGATGGTAGAACATCACCTGGAACAGCGGGTTATGGCTCAAGCTGCGCTCGGGCTGCAACACTTGCACGAGCTGCTCGAACGGCAGGTCCTGATGGGCCTGCGCCTCCAGGGCACGCTGCTTGACCTGGGCCAGCAACTGGTCGAACGGCATCTGCCCGTGCACGTCAGCTTGCAGCACCTGGGTGTTGACGAAAAAGCCCAGCAGTCGCTCGGTTTCGAAGCGATTACGGTTGGCGACCGGTACGCCGACACGCACCTGTGCCTGGCCGCTGTAGCGGTGCAGCAAGGTCTGGAACGAGGCCAGCAACAGCATGAACAGCGTCACGTCCTGACGCTGGGCCAGGGCCTTGAGTTCAGTCAGCAGCGCACGCTCCAGATGAATCTGGCGGCGCGCGCCACGATGGCTCTGCACTGCGGGGCGTGGATAGTCCAGCGGCAGGTCCAGCAACGAATGTTCGTGCCCCAGACGAGCGCACCAGTAATCGAGCTGGCGTTGTTGTTCCCCAGCCGCCATCCAGTCGCGCTGCCACTGGGCGTAGTCGGCGTACTGGATCGGCAAGGCCGGCAACCCTGCGTCGCCTTGGTACAGCGCCACCCACTCGTCGATCATCACTTGCATCGACCAGCCGTCAGAGATGATGTGGTGCTGGGTGATGACCAGCACATGGTGATCAGGCGCGACGATCAGCAACTTGACGCGCATCAGCGGGCCGTTGCGCAGGTCGAACGGGCGCTGGATCTCTTCGGTGACAGCCTGCTCGATAGCGCCGGCGTCGACCTCTTGTTGTTCAACCGGCACTGCCAGGCTTGGGTGGATGACTTGCACGATGTGCTCGCCCGACTCCACGAAGGTGGTGCGCAGTGGTTCATGGCGCTGCACCAGGGCCTCGACGGCGCGCTCCAGCGCCGCGATGTCGAGTTCACCGCGCAGGTGCAAGGCGGTGGGCACATGATAGGCCGCGCTGGTGGGATCCAATTGCCAGAGAAACCACTGCCGTTCCTGGGCAAAGGACAACGCCAGCGGCTGCTCACGGCCAACCGCCTGCATCACAGGCGCGGTATCGGCCTGCACGCCTGCGCACGCCGCTGCGAAAGCGGCCAGCGTCGGCTGTTCGAACAGGGCCCGCAACGGCACTTCCAGCTTGAGATCGTGGCGCACCCGGGAGATCACTTGGGTGGCCAGCAAGGAGTGGCCGCCGCGTTCGAAGAAGTGATCTTCCAGGCCAACCTGCTCGACCTGCAACACTGCTTGCCAGATCGCCGCCAACTGGATTTGCAATGGACTTTGCGGCGCCACGTAGGCGGCGCTGGCCTGGTTCAGGTCGGGTGTGGGCAGCGCACGGCGGTCGAGCTTGCCGTTGTGGTTCAACGGCAAGGCATCGAGGACCACCCAATGGCCCGGCACCATGTAGTCCGGCAACGTCTGGCGCAAGCGCGCCGCCAGTGCCTGGGCCTCCAGCGCTTGGCCTTCGGCGGGCACCACGTACGCCACCAACTGCACGCCGGTAGCGCTCGGCTGCGCAAGCACGGCGGCTTCTCGCACGTTGGGCAAGGCTTGCAGGCTGGCTTCGATTTCGCCCATTTCGATACGCAGGCCACGAATCTTCACTTGATGGTCGATACGCCCAACGTACTCCAGCGCACCCGCCGGGTTGTACCGGGCCAAGTCGCCACTGCGATAAAGCCGCGCACCGGGCATGGCGGAAAACGGGTCCGGCAAGAAGCGCTCGGCGGTCAGCGCCGGGCGGTCGAAATAGAGTTGCGCCAAGCCAACCTCGGCACCAATGCACAGCTCGCCCACGCCATCGGTGGCCAACAGTTGGAAACCGCTGTCGAGTACATACAGGCCGCGCCCGGCAATCGCCTGCCCGATTGGCACGCCGTAGGCGTCGTTGGCATCGGCCAATTGGCACTCATGCACGCTGGAGACCACTGTGGCTTCGGTCGGCCCGTAGGTGTTGACCAGGCGCACATTGCCCAAGCCCGCGGCGTACCACGCACGCACGCCCTCCACTGACATGGCTTCACCCCCCCACATGCACCTGGCGCAGCTTGCCCAGGGAGCGACGGTGCTCGGCGCACTCTTGCGCCAACAGGTACCAGTAGGCGGCGGGCAAATCGGCCAGGGTCACGCCCTGCTCGACAATCTCTTGCGCCAGTTGGCCGGCATCCCAGAGTTCATCGCCACGCATGATCAACGCCGCGCCCGCACACAGGGGCGGGAAGCATTGCTCGACAAAACCATCGAAACTGAAGGTCGCAAACTGCAACACGCGGTCCTCGGCGCAAAGTCGGCTGTACAGCGTGGCGCTGTCACAGAACTGGCCGAGGGCGGCATGGTCGATGGCCACGCCTTTGGGCTGGCCGGTGGAGCCAGAGGTGTAGATCACATAGGCCAGGTCAGCCGCCGCCGCGTGATTAGGCGGATTGGTTGTCGGGTAGCCGGTCAGTTCGTCGCCACTGGCACTGAAATCCATGCGGGTCAGGCCGCGGGGCAAAGGCAAGTCGGCGAGCAAGCCGGTTTCGCTGAGCAGCACGTCCAGGCGGCTGTCGGCGAGCATGTAGGCCAAACGTTCCGCCGGGTATTCAGGGTCCAGCGGTACGTAGGCCGCCCCGCTTTTGAGCACTGCCAGCAGGCTGACGATCAACTGCGGCCCACGCCGCGAAGCCAGGCCCACCCGTTGGCCGGGGCCGACACCAAGCGCCAACAGGCGATGGGCCAGGCGGTTGGCGCGCTGGTTCAACTGGGCGTAACTCAAGCTGGCGTCACCGGCCTGTACAGCCAAAGCGTCTGGCGTCGCCTCGGCCTGGGCTGCGATACGCTGATGCACGCGTTCGTTGGCCTGGGGCGCTGCGGCTGAGCGGCTCAGAGCGACCATCTGCCGTTGCGCTGGGGCGTCGAGAAGGCGCAGGTTGCCCAGCGGCATGTGAGCGTCTGCGAGCAATTGCGCCAGCAGGTGTTGCAGGTTGGCGCTCAACTGCGCCACGTGCGCCTCGCTGAATTGGGCACGGTCATAACTGAATTCCAGGCGCAGGCTGGCGCCCAGTTCGATGCCCAGGGTTAATGGATAGTGCGTGCGCTCATGGTTGTGCAGGCGACCGAAGGTCAGGCCGGCCGGCGCGCCTTGCTTGAGCGCCTCGGCGACCGGGAAGTTCTCGAACACCAGCAAGGTGTCGAACAGCGCGCCCTGCTGGCCAGCCCAGCCCTGGATGTCGTAGAGCGGCACATGTTCATGGTCGCGCAGGCTGAGGTTGAGCGCTTGCAGTTCGCTGAGCCACGTCGCGGCCGACTGGGCTGGCGAGGCTGTGCTGATGATCGGCAAGGTGTTGATGAACAGGCCCAGTTGCTGCTCGATCCCCGGCAGCGGTGCGGAACGCCCGGCCACGGTGGCACCGAAGGCGACGCAGTCCTGGCCGGTGTAGCGTTGCAGCAATAGGCTCCAAGCCCCTTGCAACAGGGTATTGAGGGTGACTTTGTGCTGGCGTACGAACTCAGCGAGGCGGCGGGTAAAGTCGCTGTCCAGTGCCACGTGATGGTCAGCCATGCCAACCGCGTCCATCGGCTTGCGCAACGCTTGCGCCAGCAGGGTCGGCGCCGGCAATGCCGCCACGGCGGTTTTCCAGAACGCTTCGCCCGAGGACTGTTGTTGCAGCCAGGCGAGGTAATCGCGGAACTGCCCGAGCGGCGCCGGCACTGCCTGCCCCGCATAGTGAGCGATGACTTCACCGAGCAACTGCGCGTTACTCCAGCCGTCCATGAGGATGTGGTGGCTGGTGAAGATAAAGTGCCAGGCCGCACCGGCACCGCGCACCAGCGTCAGGCGAAACAGCGGCGCGGCATTCAGGGCAAAACCGCGTTCGCGTTCGGCCTGGGCCAGGGTGTCGAAATCGGCGTCGGGGTCTTCGATCACTTGCAGTTGCAGGTCGACCTGGCGCTGGATCAGCTGATGAGCACTGTCCAGGCCCAGCCAATGGAAGCTACTGCGCAGGATGTCGTGACGATCCAGTGCAGCCTGCCAGGCACGCCCGAAAGCGAGCAAATCGAGGCCCTCGATGTCCAGGCGCAACTGGTTGATGTAGGCCTGGGCCTCGGGTTCCAACAGGGTGTGGAACAGCATGCCTTGCTGCATCGGCGACAGCGGATAAAGGTCGGCAATCGCCGGCCCGGCCACGGGCAAGGCATCCAGTTGCTGCTGGGTGAGGCGTGCCAGCGGGAAATCCGACGGGCTCACCTGGCCTGCCGGCGTGGCACAACAATGCTCGATCAGCACCCTGAGTTCAGTTGCGTACTCGTCCGCCAGACCTTGAACAGTTGCCGCCTCGAACATCTCCCGGCTGAACCCCCATTGCAACGACAGCTCGCCGCCATATACCTGACCTTCCAGCGTCAGCCAGTTGGCCAGCGGCGCCTCTGGATCCTGGGCCTGGCCACTGCCCTGACTGGCCGGCACGAACAGTGCCGACTCGTTGAACTGACGGTCGAACTGGCCCAGGTAGTTGAAGGTGATGCGCGGCGCGGTAAGGTTCGCAAGGCTTTCCTGCGCGTGTGGCGCGCCCAGGTAGCGCAGCAGGCCGTAGCCCAGGCCTTTGTCGGGCACGGCGCGCAGTTGTTCCTTCACCGCCTTGATCGCCTCGGGCAACTCGCCTTCGGCGTGCAGACGCACCGGGTACAGGCTGGTGAACCAGCCGACGGTGCGGCTCAGGTCGATGTCGTCAAACAGATCTTCACGGCCGTGACCTTCCAATTGAATGAGCGCAGCAGGTTGCTCGCTCCAACGGCTGATCACCCGCGCCAGGGCGGTCAACAGCAGGTCGTTGACCTGGGTGCGATAGGCCGCTGGCGCGTCTTGCAGCAGTCGGCGGGTGTGCTCGACGTCGAGGCGTGTTTCCAGCTTGGCACCCAGGCGGTTTTGCAGGCCGCCTTCGGGGTGATCACACGGCAGCTCGGCGCCGATGGATTGGGCTTGCCAGTACGGCAGTTGCTCCTCGACGGTCTGCGCGTGGCGGTGCAACTGTTGCGCCCAGCGCTGGTAGGCACTGGTTTTTGCCGGCAGCACCTGTTCGCGGTAGGCCTGTTGCAGGTCTTCGAGCAGGATGCGCCAGGACACACCATCCACCACCAAGTGATGGATCACCAACAGCACACGCTGGCTGCCATCGGCCATGCTCACCAACGCGGCGCGCAGCAGCGGGCCTTGGGCAAGGTCAAGGCTGCGCTGGGCTTCATCACACAGCGCCGCCAGTTCAGCGTCGGTGCCGGCCTGGCATTGCCACAACAGCGGTTCGCTGACATAGGCAGCATGGCTCTGCTGCCAGCCGCCAGCCTGCTGCACAAAGCGCAGGCGCAAAGCGTCGTGATGCTGGATCAACCGCGCCAGCGCGGCCTCCAACCGTGCAGGCTCAAGCACCTCACCGGGCACCAGTAACAAGGATTGATTCCAGTGATGCCGCGCCGGGATCGGCTGGTCGAAAAAACTGTGTTGGACGGGCGTCAGCATCACCTCGCCACTGACCGGGCCCTGGTCGATCAGGCTGACCTGCTCAAAGCGCGCCACCAGAGCCAGGCTGCGGATGTTCTGGTACTGGAACAGGTCACGCGGGCTCAGGCGAATGCCGGCCTGACGGGCGCGGCTGACCACCTGGATAGAGATGATCGAATCGCCGCCCAGCTCGAAGAAGTTATCGTCCTGGCCGACCTGCTCAACGCCCAGCACGTCGCTCCAGATGGCAGCCAGGGCTGTTTGCAGGTCGCCTTGGGGGGCGACAAATGCCTGCTGCTGCGCCGCATCCGGCACTGGCAACGCCTTGCGGTCGAGCTTGCCGTTGGCGGTCACCGGCAGCTTGGGCAGCGCAATGAAATGCGTCGGCACCATGTATTCCGGCAAGCTGCTGAGCAACCATTCCTTGAGGCCCGTTGGCGCCTCGCCTGCGTGTACAAGATAGGCGACCAACTGCTTGCCGCCCTGTACCAGTACCACGGCTTCGCGCACGTGTGGATGCTGCATCAGGCGTGCTTCGATTTCACCCAGCTCGATACGTAAGCCGCGCAACTTGACTTGATGATCGAGACGGCCGAGGTATTCGATCACCCCATCGGCACGTTGGCGCACGCGGTCACCGGTGCGATACAGGCGTTCGCCTGTCACAAAGGGGCTGGGTACAAAACGTTCGGCGGTGAGCGCCGGGCGCCGATGGTAACTGCGCGCCAGGCCGACGCCGCCCAGGTAGAGTTCGCCACTGACGCCGGCCGGCACCGGGTTGAGTTGCGCGTCCAGCACGTAGGTGCCGAGGTTGGCGATGGGGCGGCCGATGGGCACGCTATCGGCGCCTTCGTCAATGCAGGTCCAGTGTGTGACGTCGATGGCCGCCTCGGTCGGGCCATAGAGGTTGTACAGCGCCGCAGCGGGCAACTTGGCGAACACTTGCTGTTGCGCGTCCAGGGGCAAGGCTTCGCCGCTGCACACAATGCGCGTGAGGCTTGCGCACGCCTGTACGCCCGGCTCATGGATAAACGCCTGCAACATCGACGGCACGAAGTGCAAGGTGGTGATGACGTGTCGGCCAATGGTGTCAATCAGGCGCGCCGGTTCACGGTGTTCGCCAGACGCCGCGACCACCAGGCGGGCGCCGGTCATCAGCGGCCAGAAGAACTCCCACACCGACACGTCAAAGCTGAACGGGGTTTTCTGCAACACCGCGTCATTGGCGCCCAGGCCATACGCCTGTTGCATCCAGCTCAAGCGGTTGACCAAGGCGCGATGGCTATTGCCGGCGCCTTTGGGCTTGCCGGTGGAGCCCGAGGTGTAGATCACGTAGGCCAGGTTGAGGGCATGCAAGGCCACGTTCGGTGAATCGCTGCTGTAGCCGTCGAGCAATAGCGCCGGCTGGTCCAGGGCAAATACCTGGATACCGGCGACGGGCAGCGACGCCAGCAGGCTCTGCTGGCTGAGCAGCAACTGAATGCCACTGTCTTCGATCATGTAGGCCAGGCGTTCCCGGGGGTACTCAGGGTCGAGGGGCACGTAGGCGCCACCGGCCTTGAGAATCGCCAGCAGGCCAACCACCATTTCGATGGAGCGCTCGATGCAGATACCTACCAGCACGTCGGGCCCCACGCCCTGCTCGCCCAGGGCATGGGCCAACTGGTTGGCGCGCGCATCCAGTTGGGCGTAGGTCAAGGTGGTGGTACCGAACACCAGTGCCGGTGCATCGGGGCTGCGCCGCGCCTGGTCTTCGATGAGGTGATGAATCCCGCGCTCGGTCGGGTACGCCTCGGCGGTCTGGTTCCAGCTGTGGACCAGCCGTTGCTGTTCAGCCGCGTCAAGCATGGGCAATTCGCCAATGCGCTGTTCGCCATCGAGCACCATGGCTTGCAACAGGCCGATCCAATGCCGGGCCATGCGCTCGATGGTGGGCGTATCGAACAAGTCATTGGCGTAGGTCAGCGCGGCATGCAGGGTGCCGGACTTTTCATAGGTGTCCAGTGTCAGATCGAACTGGGTGGTGCGGCCTTGCCATTCCACCAGGGCCAATTCCAGGCCCGATGCGGTGCTGACCGAGGCGATGTCGGCGACTACCGGCTGATGGTTATACATCACCTGGAACAGCGGCGTGTGGCTCAGGCTGCGCTCGATTTTCAGCGCTTCCACCAGCCGTTCGAAGGGCAACTCCTGATGGGCCTGGGCGCCCAGGGCATGCTCCTTGATACCTTGCAGCAACTCGGCAACCCGGGTTTGCCCGGTCAGTTCGGTGCGCAACACTTGGGTGTTGACGAAGAAACCGATCAGCCCCTCGACTTCGGTGCGATTGCGATTGGCAATCGGCACACCGACGCGAATGTCGCCCTGGCCGGTATAGCGGTGCAACAGCACATTGAAGGCACCGAGCAGCAGCATGAACAGGGTGACGTTGTGTTTTTGCGCGCAGCTGCGCAGTTGCGCGGCCAGTGCCGGCTCAATCGCGAAGTTGTGCCGTGTGCCTTGGTAGCTGGGCATGGCCGGGCGCGGGTGGTCGGTGGGCAGCTCCAGAACCGGATGTTCATCGCCCAGGCGAGCCTGCCAGTACTCCAACTGGCGGGCCTGCTCGCCCGCTTCCAGCCAGCGGCGCTGCCACAGGGCGTAGTCACTGTACTGGATGGGCAGCGCCGGCAGTTGGGGCGCTTCGTTGCGCTCATGGGCGTCATAGCAACGGATGAATTCGTCAATCAGCACATTCATCGACCAACCGTCGGAAACGATGTGGTGCAGGGTCAGCAGCAGCACGTGTTCCTGCTCGGCAAGCTTGAGCAGTTGCACGCGCAGCAGCGGCCCGTGTTCCAGGTCGAACGGCAACAGCGATTGACGGGTGGCGGCGGCGTTGACGGCCTGCTCCCGTGCGTCGATGGCCAAGGCCGTGAAGTCCAGGTGCTCGACGGTCACCGACGGCTCCACCGCCACCTGCACCAGCCGCTCATCAGCCTGACGCTGGAACACCGTGCGCAAGGTTTCGTGACGCGCCACCAGGTTGGCGAACGCTTGCTCCAGCGCTGGCAGGCTCAGCGCCCCCCTCAGGCGCACTGCGCCGGGCAAATTGTAGGCGCCGCTGGCCGGGTCCAACTGCCATAGAAACCACATGCGCTGCTGTGCGTAGGACAGCGCCTGACGGTCCTCCACCTCCACCCCTGCCGGAATCGGAAACCTTGAAAAATCCACGCCTTCTTTCTGCAAGGCTTGCAGGAACAGTTGGCGCTTTTCCAGGGGCAGCCCGATAAACCGGCGAGCAAGTTTCAAGGAGTCTTCAGCATTCATTTCTTGGAATCCGGGGCAATAGGCGGGAAGCACAAAGGCACGTCGTCCCTATAAAACGAACCGGGCGGGGAAAAATTAGCGGGGGAATGGGGGGCGCCGCACAGGCTGTCATCGGGGGTTACATCAATCTCCGCGAAGCCGCACGAAGCTGAGCTAGCATTGACGAACACCACTTTTTGCAACTACATTTAGTTACACGCAGGGAACGCCGTGTCCAAGAATGAAAAGCTGCTCGCCAAACTGCTCAATGAGCACATGGCATTTACCTGGTCTGAGCTCGTCACGTTATTACGCCGATTGGGATACACACAGATTGAAGGGGCCGGAAGCCGGGTCAAGTTCGACATGGGCGACCCCAGTGCAATGATCACCCTGCACAAGCCTCACCCCGGCAACGAACTGAAACACTACATTCGGCGCCAGATCATCGAACAATTGAAATCAGGAGAACTGATTCAGTGAACAACCAACTGAAACACAAAGGCTACATCGGCTCCATCGAAGCCAGCCTCGAGGACAACTGCCTGTTTGGTAAAATCCTGTTCATCAAGGCATTGGTGAGCTATGAAGGCAAAACTGTGGCTGAACTGGACGCAGCCTTCCGTGGCGCGGTGGATGATTATCTCGCTACCTGCCAGAGCCTGGGGCACACGCCGGAGAAACCGTGCAAAGGTTCATTCAACGTACGCGTCGGGCATGACTTGCATTTGGCCGCTGCCCTGGCGGCAAACCGTAAGAAAGTGACATTGAATGATCTCACGCGTCAGGCGCTGAACGAATTTCTGCAGCATCACTACCCAGAGCCATGCCCGACGATTGGCTGACTATCCCAACCGCCGGTAACCCACTACCGCCGAGCCCGCTACCACCGCCCCCGCCGCCAGCGCCACCCAAAACCCGCTGGTGGCGCCAAAGTGGTCGATCATCCACCCCGAACTGGCGGCGCCAATGGCCACGCCGATGCTCAGGCCGGTGATCAGCCAGGTCATGCCTTCGGTAAGGCGGCTGGCCGGGACGATCTGCTCCACCATGGCCATCGACACAATCAAGGTGGGCGCGAAGAACAGCCCGGAGATAAAGATTGCAGCGGCCAAGCCGGGAATATTGCTCACCAACAGCAAGGGCAAGGTGGTCAACGCCGTGGCTACGCCGCAGTACAGGAACTGGCGTGGCAACGGTGCCTTGAGTTTGAGGGCACCGAAGGCCAACCCCGCCAGGCACGAACCAATGGCATACACCGACAGCACGATACTCGCCGCCGCCGGCTGGCCTTGATGCTGGGCGAAGGCCACGCTGACCACATCCACCACGCCGACGATCACGCCCATGGCCAGCAGCAAAATCATCAGGATCAATACCGACGGCGACGCAATCAGCCAGCGACCGTGTGCTCCCTGATGCGCGTGTACCGGTGGCTCGGTTTGCCGTTGCAGCACAAAGGTGGTGACGCCCACCGCCAGCAACAACGCCGCCACCAGGGGCCCGGCTTCTGGGAACACCGCCACGCTCAACCCCACCGAAATGGGCGGGCCGATGATGAAGCACACCTCATCAAGTACCGACTCCAGGGCAAACGCGGTTTGCAGCCTGGGCTGGCCACGGTACAACTCGGTCCAGCGCGCTCGCACCATGGCCGACATATTGGGTATGCAGCCCGCCAGCGCGGCGAACAGAAACAGCGTCCAATTCGGCGCCTGCAACCGCGTACACAGCAGCAACATCAATAGCGCCCCGCCGCCGATCAGCGCGGCAATCGGCAGCACCCTGCCCTGGCTGTAGCGGTCCACCCAACGTCACACTTGCGGCGCGCAAATCGCCGTGGCCAGGGCAAACACTGCCGCCACCGAACCGGCCAGACCATAGCCGCCATGCACCTGGGACAGCATGGTGATCAGGCCGATGCCGGTCATGGATATCGGCATGCGTGCCAGCATGCCAGCGAGCACAAAGGCCCGGGCACCAGGGACCTGGAATAATTCAGCGTAGGGGTTTGCCATCCTGCTTGACCTCTTGCTCGACGCCCTGGGCTTGCTATCTGAAACCATCAGGGCAGAATACATACGGTGCGTATGTGGCAAATCATGCTTCGCATACGCAGCGTATGTCAATCACTTAGCCAAGAGACGCCCATGAGCCGAGCCCGAGCTGAAATGATCGAAGACACCCGCGCCCGCCTGATAGCGAGCGCGCGCCGGGCCTTCGCCACCCAAGGCTATGCCAATACCTCGATGGATGACTTCACTGCCCGCGCCGGCCTGACGCGCGGTGCGCTGTATCACCACTTTGGTGACAAAAAAGGGCTGCTGGCGGCGGTGGTCGCTCAACTCGACAGCGAGATGGACGCGCGCTTGCAACGCATCTCGGAGCAGGCCGTAGAGCCTTGGAGTGGTTTTTGCGAGCGCTGCCGGGCCTATCTGCGCATGGCCCAGGACCCGGAAATCCAGCGCATTGTATTGCAGGATGCACCGGCGGTACTGGGCGACACCGGCTCCCAACAACACTGCGTGGAGTCCTTGCGTCAATTGCTGGAGGCCCTGATGCAAGCGGGCCTGATGCCTACGGCACCCAGTCACGCACTGGCGCAGTTGATCAACGGCAGCCTGGTCAATACCGCGTTGTGGATTGCCCGGGATGAACACCCGGGCACACGACTGGAGGAAGGCTTGCAAGGCCTGGAGCTGCTCCTGCAGGGGCTGAGCCTCACACCAACCGTTTGATCTGCTTATGCCGCCACACCAGGCGGTAATAGGCGATCTGCAACACCAGCATCGCCAGGTAGGTCACCGGAAATGCCATCCACACTCCTTCCAATCCGAAGTGGGCGTTGAACAGATAGGCCATTGGCAGTTCCACGCCAAGCACGCAGAAGATCGAGATCGCCACCGGCATCAGCACCACGCCGCTGGCGCGCATGATGCCGCCGATCACCGCCTGGAAGCCGAATACCAGAATGCTCCAGAGCATGATGTGCAGCAGGTGTTCGGCCCGTACCCGTGCGCTGTCGTCGGTGATGAACAGGCCCAGCAACCAGTGGGACAGCCCATAGCCGAGCACGATCAAGCCACCGGTGAGGCACAGGTTGATCACAAGCCCCGTGCGCAGGATCGGCCCGATACGCTCCAGGCGCCCGGCGCCAATCGCCTGGGCGCCGAGGATCGAGGCGGTGATGGCAATCGACAGCGCCGGGAACTGCACATAGTTGACGATCTGCGTCACCGCGCCATAGGCCGCCGTGGCCTGGGAACCGTGGCCGTTGACCAGGGCCAGGATGACCAGCTCCGACAGCGATAGCACCACCATCTGCAAGCCCGTCGGCAGGCCGATGCGCAGGACTTTGCCGAGGATGACGCGGTCCAGGCGCAAGGCGGCAAGCAACTCGCGGTCTGGTGCCATCACGTGTTTTTTGTGGCGCAGGCGCAGGACCAGAAACAGCATCGCCAAAGCGTTACCTACCAGCCCCGCATACACCGCACTCTGGATGCCCATGGGCGGCAGGCCGATCCAGCCGCGAATCAGCGCAGGCGTCAGCAGCAAGCCCACCAGGGTGGAGACCATCAATGCCAGCAACGGCGAAATCGTGTCGCTGACCCCACGCAACAGTTGGGTATAGAGGATGAACACCAGCAGCAACGGCATGATCAACATCATCATCTGGGCGTAGCCCACGGCGTCGTCGAGCACATCCACCGGCGTGCCCAACGCCTGCAATGCCGGGCGCGCAAACAGGCTGCCCAGCACGGCGGCCACCAGGCCCACCAACGCGCCCAGGGTCAGGGTGGCACCGGTAATCACCTTGACCATTCCGGTCTCCTGGGCGCCCCATGCCTGGCCGATCAACACCGAGGCGCCCGCCCCCAGGCCGATCACCAGGGCGATAAAGAAAAACACGATGGGAAACATCCCCGACACCGCGGCCAATGCCTGGGTGCCCAGCATCTGGCCAACGTAAATGCCGTTGAGGGTGCCGGAAAAGCTTTGCAGGAAATTGGACAGCACCATCGGTGCCAGGAACATGAGGTAGATCTGCCACAGCGGGCGTTGCTGGGTAACGTCCATAAGGGGTCGAGTTCCGGTATGTTTAGCTACAGAAGGCATTGCGCGACAACCAGGCCAGGTAGCTCCGCACGTCCGGCGGCCAGTGCGCGATCTTGCTGGAAAAGTCGGCCTGGTCTTGCGCAAACAACGCTCGCGAGGCGTCTTCAAAACCCGGCAGGTTACCGCCGATGGCGCTCATGAAGCGGTAGCTGGCTTCCTTGGCCTGGCGTGCCTTATCGGCGCCGGCCTGGCCGGTACGCGCCTCATCCACTAACCGGCGTAAGGCGGCCGAGGCACCACCGCGCTGCTGGCCGAGCCACTCCCAATGACGTGGCAACAAGGTGACTTCGCGGGCGACCACGCCCAACTTCGGGCGGCCCACCGAGGGCGTGGCGGGCGGCTCATCCTCGATGTGGGCCTGGGCAGGTTGCTGCGGCGCATAGCCCGCCGGCCACGGGTAGTCGACCTGCCTGCCGGTGGCATCATCGAAGACCAGGAAGCTACCGGCGGGCAACGCTTGATCGGCAAGTGCCTCGGCGACTGCGGGGTAAGTACCGGCAGCAATGCGCTGATGAACTGCGAAAGCCGTGCAGAGTGGGAAAATTTGCGTAGGCATTTTTTATTACCCGGATTTTATTTGTTTTACCCGGATCATATTAGTCAACATTTACCGACTTGCAAGGCTGCAACACAGAGATTTTTCCGTGAACATTAGTGGTTGTCGAATCCCTACCCCCAAACGCCTGCGAGGACCTGCGCAACGCAGGGCGGTGGCTGCTGATTCGTGCTTGAGCAACTCCACCACCATCGGCAAGCGGCTCGGCCCCATCCCTTTGGCCCAAGATTTACCCATTTATCCATCTCGGTTGCGTCTTGAATCAACAGCACCACGGGACTGCTTTACATTCTCTCAAGAGTCGCGTCCTGATTGGGCTGAAGCACTTTTTGGAACATGACTTTTCATCATCAAGAAACCGATAAGCGGCCATCGTCTCGGCCAGTCGCCGACAAGCCGCGGGAATGCTGCTACTTGGGTGATCGGCCATCCTCGCCAAAGTCCAGGCCAACAAGGCCAACCCGCAGATGCATGTAATGTTGCTTGACGACGGCTTCACCCCTGAAAAGTTGCCGTTTTCGCGTTTGGCAAGCGGTGTCGCAAGTCACTTTTTTCCGGCAGCCCCGCGATTACTGAGTTTGGCGCGCTGCCGGAAAAATCTGGGACTTGGGCTTACAACCCCAAATACCTGTCAACTATGACAGTAGACGTGGCTCGATATTAGCTTGTAACTTAAAGCTGCAAGATAAAAACATTACTCACAAATCGAGAGAGAATTTATCATGGGTTATCCAGCAGATACTGCATATAGAGGTTTTATCATTCGCCAACATGATCCTGCCTATCAAGCGAATTCATTTCAGGGCTTTGACATTAACGGGAACGCTATTACTCTCCTTAACGCAACCGCAGATCAAGTAAAAGTTTTAATTGATCAGCGCCTTGATCAAGGCTCGGGAAGACACAACTAGTTAACACATCTTCCGGCTTCAGCTAATAAGTCTAGCGGCTCGACAACATCGGCCGCTTGGCCCGACTACATCACTCGTTTCTGGATCACATTAAGTGCCCGAAGAAAAATTTCAGGCATTTTCAGTACCTAGATTCTTTTAGAGAGGCCATTTTGTACAAGGGCTTAAGTTGACATGCTGATCCGCCTAACGTACATAATTTCTATTCGGGCGCTTGCATTTTCAGCCAATGTGAGCCGATGGCTTTGCCTGGTTGCAGTTAATGGGAGCCAGACATTTCGCTGAGTGCGAGCCCACGTGTTTTCAAACGCAAGCCATTACAATTACGCTTCAATTTTCAAGGTCAGTTTGGGGGACTCTCCCTGTTCATTTTTAATTATGTAATGCAGCGTTATTCTCTTACCAATCCAGTCGACAGAAGGTGACCAGAGCCCGACAACACCCACTACCGACAAGACCCGTGCGCAGGTGAAAGCCATGCAGGGTTACTTGCAGACAGCGATTTCGATTGATTGGGACCAGGTCAACCAGGCGCGACCGGAGTGGAATGCGCGGTGAGGTCGGTCGATTGAGCGTTGAGGCTTGAGCCCAGCGCAATCGTGACGCGGAGCGTCACAGGGCGCACTTTCCATGGCGTGTCTCCTTAACGCGCGGCTAACACGGCCAGCTCTTCGCGGGTGCTGCTAATGCCAGCACCCGCCTTAAGCAACTCATTCACCGCCTGTACACCCCCGTCCTCGCTGATGCTGCGGCACGCCGGCAAATGCAGGACCACTTGCAATCCGGCTTTGAGCAATTGCAACGCGGTGGTCTTGACGCAATAGTCCAGCGCCAGCCCGCCCACAATCACGCGGGCCACGCCGTGGGCCTTGAGGTACTCGATGACGCCGGTGGACAGTTTGTCGTGCAGGTCGTGGTAACAGGCGCCGTAGGGGTGCAGGTCGGGCTCGACACCTTTCCAGATGAAGTAGTCGTAGTCATAGGGCGTGGGCAATTCATCGAGCAGGGTGAACCCTTCGGTACCCGGCACGCAGTGGCTGACCCAGGTCACATCGGCATGGGCCAGGCCGGTGGGTTGCAGCATCTCGCTGTGCTGCGCAACCACCCAGGGTGCGTGGGGGGTGTGGGCGTCCTTGCTGCCGATGCGGTGGCCGGCGAGACTGGCCATGTAATTGAGTTCGGCACCAATGCCGTCGCCACCGGCCACTGGCAACTCGTTGGGACACAAGGGCGTGAAGCTCTTCTGGGCGTCGACGTCAAATGAAGCGATGGCGGCTTTCGAAAGGCTCATGGTCGTTCTCGGGTGGTCTGCACGTACGACCGCCTCCGGGCGAGCGTAGAAATCTTGAAGTATGGGACAGTTTACTGCGGGGATCGATGCGTTGCTGACTTACCCTATTCTCAAGCACGCTGAAGTTCAAAGGTGGGAGCTGGCTCGCCTGCAATGACGGGAGTGAATCCACCAACGCTATCGCAGGCAAGCCAGCTCCCACAGTTGGGTCAGCGTTAACTGCTAGTTCAGCCAATTGCCGCCATCAACGTTATAGGTCTGGGCCACCACATAGTCGGCGTCCGTCGACGCCAGGAAGATCGCCATGCCAGCCAGGTCTTCAGCTGTGCCCATCCGCCCAAACGGCACCTCATCCCCTACGCGCTTTTTCTTCTCGCCAGGCGCCAGCCCTTCATGCCTGGCGAACAGCGCATCCACCCCATCCCAATGCTCGCCGTCCACCACACCGGGGGCGATGGCATTGACGTTGATGCCCTGCTTGATCAGGTTCAAGCCCGCCGATTGCGTCAGGCTGATCACCGCCGCCTTGGTCGCGCAATAGACCGCCACCAACGGCTCGCCCCGCCGCCCGGCCTGGCTGGCCATGTTGATGATCTTGCCGCCATGCCCTTGGTTGATCATCTGTCGGGCTGCGGCCTGCAGGGTGAACAGGGTGCCGGCGACGTTGATCGAGAACAGTCGTTCAAAGCTGTCGCGGGTGATGTCGACGATGGGCGCCAGGTCGAACAGTGCGGCGTTGTTGATCAGGATATCGAGCTTGCCGGCGTGGCTCACCACCGTGGCGATCGCCGCGTCGATGGAGGCTTGGTCGGTGACATCCATCGACACCGCGTAAGCCTTGGGCCCCAGTTCGGCGGCGGTGGCCTGGGCCTGCTGCAGGTTGATGTCGGCGATGGCCACGGTGGCGCCTTCAGCGATGTAGGCCTGGGCGAACGCACGGCCAATGCCTCGCGCCGATCCAGTGATCAGCGCGCTTTTGCCTTCGAGTCGTTTCATGGGGGGTCCTGTAAAGGTTATTGCCGGTAGCCGGTGAACACCGCCGAGAACAGCTTGCCGACCTTTGTTGTGGAGCCTCGATTACAGCAGCTTGACCTGCCGCCTCACAAACGGCTGGCGAATGCGAGGCTGATACTTTTTTAACCTGAGGCACAGGATCAAAAAAGTATCAGCCTCAGGCGAAACCAGGGCTAGCGCAGCGATTGCCAGTGCGGGTATTTTGGGAAAATTGCACCGCCACAAGAGGCAGCACCATGCCCGTCAGCCCCGCCACCCTGTTCGAGCATCGCCCTGCCGAGCTTGAGGTGATCCTGACCGAACCGGAACATGGTTTTCGCTGGTTCGAACATGACTATCCCTATGAACTGGCACGCTGGAACCACCACCCTGAATTCGAAATCCACCTGATCCGCCAAGGCAGCGGCAAGCTGGTGGCGGGCGACTATATCGGTGCATTCAGCGCCGGGCACGTCGCGCTGATCGGCCCTGGCCTGCCCCACGACTGGATCGGTGACCTGGCCCCGGGCGAATACCTGCACGGGCGTGATGTGGTGCTGCAATTCGACGGCGCCGCCCTGCTCGCTCTGCGCACCACCCTGCCTGAGCTCGGTGATTTACAGTCACTGTTTGCACGGGCGCGACGGGGCATCGAATTCACCGGCGAGACCGCAACGAGCGCGGCACGGCTGATGGAGGCCATCGGCTGCGCCCATGGGCTGCAACGCCTGGCCCTGTTCCTGCAATTGCTCGACACCCTGAAGAACGCACCGCCTGCACAGGCCAATACCCTGGCCAGCCCGTGCTATGCACCGACGCTGGATGCGCGCAGCGCCGAACGTATCAACAAGGCGCTTGACTACCTGATGCGGGAACTGACCGGCGATGTACGCCTGTCGGACATCGCCCGGCAACTGGACATGAGCGAACCCGGCTTTTCGCGGTTTTTCAAGCGCAACACCGGCCACGGCTTTATCGACCTGATGCGCAAGTTCCGCGTGCAGCGTGCCTGCCGCTTGCTGTTGCACAGCCAGATGTCAGTGGCGGACATCTGCTTTGAGGTGGGCTACGCCAACCTGTCGAATTTCAATCGCCACTTTCGTATCGAAATGCACCAGACGCCGAGTGAGTACCGGCGGCAGGCCGCACTTCAATTATTCACCCCGGTTACCCATCACCCGCCGCCTTACTCGCCCGCCCCTTGAGCCAGTGCCTGCTGTGCCAGACGGGCAACCTGCAACTCAATCATGGCACGCTCGCGCTCCTGGTCTTCCAGAAACCAGGCGGCAGACAACCCGGCATGAGCCACCACCCATTGCAACAAACGCGGACGTGAGAGGCCGGCCGCCAGGGCGATAACCCCAACCTGGCGGCTGAAACGCAGTGGATCGCTACTGGTCGGCAAGTCCGGATTGCAGATCAGATTAGCGTAATCGTAACCGCGCTCGCCCATCACCCGCTTTGGATCAATCGCCAGCCAGCCACGAGGGCCAAAGTCGAGGATATTGTCGTGATGGCAATCACCGTGCAGTACCACAACCTCCTGTTGCGCAGCCAGCAATGTCCGGGCCGTCGCCGCGCAGTCGCGTAAGGCACCGCCCTCCTGTTCGGCGGCGTGCCACAAGGATCTGAACCACTCATCCAGCCCAACCAACCCTTCGGGCGGCGACACACGAGGCGCATGCAGCCGGGCCAGGGTTGCGCAGGCGATCTGGCTGGCTTCGTCGTCCTGACCATTGAGGGCCATGCGCATCAAGGAACCTGGGCCCGTGGCGCGTTCCATTAACACTGCAGTGTGGTCATGGGCGAACACCCGTGCCGCACCGTCACCGGCCCACCAACTCAGCAGGCGGCCGCCGAGTTTTTCCTCAGGGGTATGAGCAATTTTCAACATCGCCGGCACGCCCTTCCAGCGGACCGGCAACAGGTGGCTGCCGGGTGTGACGATAGGCTCTCCATCGGCACTCAGCTCCCAGGCACGCAGGTAGTGTTCGAACATCAGATTCCTCCACAGGGGTGACGCATCAGGATGACAGAAATCCCACTGTTTTCCTGACCAAAGCGTCGGCTAATTGCTCTTTTTTCTAGATAGTTCAAGCCATTGACCCAAGTTGGTACAACCTGTGCAAACGTTTGCGGAACGAACTTGACCGCCAAGTTCACTCCTCCCCGTCTAATCGGGTTTAAACCGCGTAAGAATAAGGACTTTCAATGCACCCCACCTCAAAGCCTCGTGCTGGTCTTGGCGTTTCGTTGCTACTGGCTGCCGTTACGGGAGTACTCAGTGCACCCATTTTGGCGCAGGAAAAGCCCGTGGATGACTCAGCACAGGGCGAAACCCTCAGCCCTGAAGCCAACCCCCCGGCGAAAAAAGGCGTGTATCTGTCCGAGTGGTTTAACCAGGACCTCACGCTGATTGGCAGCAAAGACATCAGTTTCGGCCCCAAGCCTCAAGATGACGTCTACCTGGAATACGAGTACTTCGGGCGCAAGGGCCCCTTTGAGTTGTACGGCTATATCGATGTGCCGAAGATCCTCACCATCGGTAACAGTAATGACAAAGGTGTGTGGGACCATGGCTCGCCGGTGTTCATGGAGCATGAACCGCGGATCTCCATCGACTACCTCGCAGGACGCAGCCTGGCAATTGGCCCATTCAAGGAATGGTATGTGGCCTTTGACTGGATCTATGACCACGGCAGCCGCAAGGAAAACCGCGCCAACACCCTGTACAGCGGCCTGGGCACCGATATCGACACCCACTCGCGAGTCAACCTGTCGGCCAATTTCTACGGGCGCTACCAGTGGGAAAACTACGGCGCCAGCAATGAGTATTCCTGGGACGGCTACCGAGCGCAGATGAAGTACATCGTGCCCATCGGCAAGTTCGACAACGGCGCCTCGCTGACCTACATCGGTTTCACCAACTACGATTTCGGCTCGGACCTGCACAAGGACAACCCGGCGCGCACCGCCAACTCCCTGGTGGCCACCAACGTATTGCTGTACTCGTTTACCCACCTGCGCTTTACCCTGGTCGGCCGTTACTTTCACAACGGCGGCAACTGGGAGGATGGCAGCGAGTTGAATTTCGGCGAAGGCAACTTCCGCGCACGCTCAGACGGCTGGGGTTACTACGCTGGCGTGGGCTATCAATTCTGATCAAGGAGCTGTAGATGAACGCATTGACCCGTATCTCGCTGGCCGTCGGCCTGGCCCTATTGCCTCACGTGGTGCTGGCGGATAACCCGCCACCGATCAAACCCAAGGTGATGCTGATCACCATGTTCGCCCCCGAGGCGCAAACCTGGATCGACCGCCTCGAGCTTAAACAAGAAGTACGCGTTCCGGGCTTGTCCGCCGAATATCCCGTGATTCGCTGCAACACCCAAGACGTGTGCCTGCTGGTGACCGGCATGGGCCAGACCAACGCTGCCGCGTCTACCCTGGCCCTGGCCTTGTCGCCTAAGTTCGACCTGCGCCAGAGTTACTTCCTGATCGCCGGAATCGCCGGTATCAGCCCCAAGCACGGCACCATCGGCACCGCCGCCTGGGCTCATTACCTGGTGGAGTTCGGCACGCAGTGGGAGCTGGATTCACGGGATGCACCCAAGGACTGGCCGACGGGCTATATCGGGATCAACACCAAGGGCCCCAACGAAAAACCACCGTTGGACTACAAGACCGAAGTGTTTGAGCTCAACCCCAAGCTGCAAGCCAAGGCGTTTGCCTTGTCGCACAAGGTGGAGCTGACAGAAAGCACAGAGTCCGCCGCTTGGCGCAAACACTACCCCGCCGCCCCGGCCAACCAGCCGCCGCAAGTCACCCGCTGCGACACCCTGGCGGGCAACACCTGGTTTTCCGGTACCCGGTTGAGCGAACGTGCCGAAGTCTGGACCAAGTTGCTCACCGACAACAAAGGCGAATACTGCACCACCCAACAGGAAGACAACTCCACCTACGAAGCGCTGCTGCGCGCCAGCCGCGAAGGCTTGGTGGATATCCAGCGTCTGGCCGTGGTGCGCGCAGGTTCCGACTTTGACCGGCCTTACCCTGGCTACAGCGAAGTGGACAACCTGCTCAAGTATGCGGACCAGGGTGGGTTTGTACCGGCGCTGGAAAACCTGTACCGCACGGGCAACCCGTTGGTCCAAGCGATTGTGAAGAACTGGTCGGCGTGGGAAAAAGGCGTTCCCGAAGCCGAATAAAGATCAACACGGTGGGAGCGGGCTTGCTGTGGCGAGCAAGCTTGCTTGCGCTGGGGTGCGTAGCGCCCCCAAAAAAGCCGGCTCCAGCTGCGCTATCGAGCGGGAGCAAGCTCCCTCGCCACAGCAAGCCCGCTCCCACATTTCTATCCATCAGGGCAGGAAGATGATTTTGTCTGGGCTGCCGTTGTTCACTTCTGCATAGCACTGAACACCCTCCGCCAACGCCACTTCACGCAACCCTGTAGGCAGCGGCAACAGGCCTTCATCAAAGAAGCGCCCAAACGCCTCCAGCATCACCGCGCATTGTTCGCAGCTATAGAGCAAAGAGTTGATCCCAACCACCGACCCGCCCTTACGGTACAGCGCCAGGGCCGGTAACTGCACATGGCCGTCAACGGGTGCGGCGATGATGGCGATGCGGCCGAACGGTGCCAGCCCCGCCACCGCGGCAGGCAGCCAGAAACCGGTAGTGTCAAAGATCACGTCGGCGCCGCCCTTGAACACGGCCTGCACTTGCGCGCCCAATTCCTCCGGCTTGCCCAAGGCAATCGCCTCCAGCCCTTGGGCCTGCAACATCTCGAGCTGATCGGCCTTGCGCACGGCCGCCAATACCTGCGCACCGCGTATCTTCGCCAGCGCCAACGCCGCACTGCCGACCGCGCCGTTGGCGCCGATCACCAGCAAGCGCGTGCCCTTGCCAACGCCGCTGCGCTCCAGGGCATCCCAGGCGGTGGTATAGGGCACACCGAGGCTGGCCGCCTGGGCAAAGCTCAAGTGCGTAGGTTTGTACGCCATGCCCTTGGCTGACACGCGTAGGTATTGGGCATGGGAACCGTCAGCGAAAAAACCCAGGTCACGACCGGTGCCCCAGACCTCCTGGCCGAGCAATGCCTGCGGGCCTTCCACCACCACGCCTGCGAAGTCACGCCCAGGGATGCGTGGCAGCGTGGTGTAGGGGAAACGGCCAAGCACGTTTTTGACGTCGCTGGGGTTCAGGCCCGCCGCGTTGACCTTGACCAGCACTTCGCCGGCAGACGGTACCGGCATGGGCACCTCCAGCAGGCGCAGGTGGGCGAGGTCGCCGGTGGCGGTAAATTGCAGTGCGTTCATAGAGGGCATCCGTGGAAGGAAAAAGGGATCAGGACAACCAACCACTGACCAACTGCCGCGCCATGGGCCAGAGCTTTTCGCCGAGCAGCATGCCCATCAGGCCGACCAGTGCGATAGCGGGCGGTGCAGGCGAGCGGAAGTCCAGCGCGCCGTAGATCACGCCGACAAACAGGCCGATGGCCAAGGAAATCAAATAGCTCATGAACGCTGCGCCCGGTTGATTGATGGGCTCAGTCTAGGGCGCGTCTACCGTGGGTATCGGCCAAGTGCTTCAGGATTTCGGCCAACCCCTGTACTGCGACGGCGATACTCCCAGTTCACGTCGGAACATGTCACTGAAGCTACTGGGCGAATAGCCCAGGGTGCGCGCTATGCCGCTCACCGAATGGCCCTGGATCAACTCCGCCGCCGCCGTAGCCAACTGCACCTGACGGCGCCACTGGGCAAACCCCATGCCCAGGTGCTGCTGGAACAACCGCGCCAGGGTGCGCACGCTGGCGCCCGCGGCCTCGGCGTGCTGCTCGAACGGGATGTCCAGGGAGGGCGACGCCATGACCGCCTGGCACGCATTGATCAGACGACGATCAGCCGCCACCGGCATGGCGATGCGAATAGGCGAGCGCCGTGCGCGTTGCAACTCCAACAGGGCCAGGCCTACGACAGCCTCGTAATAGGCCGCATCACCGTGATCACCCTGCTCGACCAAGGTCACGATCAACTCACGCAACAAGCGGCCCACTTCGATGACCTGCACCTGGCTGTCCAGCGTCGCCGCCAACGCCGGGCGCAGGTAGATATTGCGCATCTGCAAATCGGAGACCACGCGGATCCCGTGCTCCACCCCCGGTGGCAACCACACCGCACGCTGGGGCGGCACTACCAGGGCTTCGCGGGGCGTCTCGACCCACATCACTCCGCTCATGGCGTAGAGCAACTGGCCCCAATCGTGACTGTGCGGCTCTACGTACAACCCACGCGGATAGGTACGCGCCAACGGCTGCACGGGAACGGCGAGATCACTGAGGTCGGGGGGCGCTGCCAGGGCCATGGCGGGTACACATCAATCGGGTCGGGTGACCATGGTAAAGACTGGTCGCCGGCAAACGAACTGTTTTTACTCATCCTGCAGGCACCGGGTGGCCGGGCCTGCAGGTCAATCCTGTCAACCGTGGGCTGACTTGGCGCATTCGCAACCCGTCGCCGCCGCGCAGGGTTCACCATGAGCATGGTGCTCGGCACAGCCCTGGCAGCAATAGCCCTTGCCGTCTTTCATTATTGCGTCAGCGCCCAATACACATTTGCAGTGAGGGCAAGCACAGGTTTGATCTGGCATGGTCAGACTCCTTTTTCATGGTCGTCCGATGCGGCGAGCGCCGCACCTTAAGCAGTGACCCTGGGCAAGCAAGCATGGTTCAGCGCCGTCAGTCGGCCCGGCGGCTATTACTGCGGTACATGAACACCAACGCCAGGGCAAGCAATAGCATGGCGAGGATACGGCTGCCCGACAGCTCGATCGCCGGGTTGCCCAGCCAGCCAAAGTTGTCGATCAGCATGCCCATGCCCAGTTGCCCGACAATCACCGCCACCGTGGCGACGGCTGTGCCGACCACAGGCACTGCGCCGACCATCACCATCATGTACACCACGCCAAACAGGGCACCGGTCAATTGCCACTTTGGCACCTCCAGCAGGCTGACGGCCTGGGCCGGTTCGAAGAAAAATATCAACAGCGCCGTGGTCAGCGCGCCCACCGCGAAGGTCAACAGACTGCTGCGCAATACCCCCACCGTCTGGCCCAGACGCCCATTGATAGCGGCCTGCACACTCAGCACCGCCCCCGCTGCAATCACCACCACCAACAACATAAACAGATTCATCGTCTTAACCTCGTGCAATCAGAACCAGAGCCGCCACAATCAACGCCAACGCGATCCAGCGCTCGCCATTGACCCGTTTGCGCGCCGTGCCGAACCAGCCGAAGTGGTCGATCAACACACTCTTGCCCACCTGGCCCGAGAGGATCGCGATCATGGTCATCGCGATGCCAATGTGCGGTGTGGCCAGGGTCAACACCACCACGTACATCGGCCCCAGAAACCCGCCGATCAGCTGCCAGCGTGGCAGTTGCGTGAATGCTGGACCCTTTTGCGGGCCGCTGAACAGCAGCAGTAAAAACAGAATCGCCGTGCCAACGCCAAAGATGCTCAACGTCGCCCACAAATGCCCGACCTGCGCGCCCAATGGCCCGAGCAACCCGGCCTCCACCGACAGGCCCATGCCCGCCAGAATCACCAACGGCAACAGCAGCAGCCGTAAAAGGTTATTGCTCGGCCTGGCCTGCGCCAGGCCTTCGGTAGAACGTGCCTGCATACATCACCCGTGTATCAAGAAAGGAAAAACATGGCGCGCATTATCCGGTGGCCGTACTGTGCGATAAATGGGAGTATGCGGACAACACCTTTGCGCAAAACGCACAGCCTGGAGAGACGATGCAGGGCTTGAATGAACTGAGTTTCAAGGCGCTACGCCTGTTTGTGGCCGTGCTGGACCAGGGCAGCTTTTCCGAAGTGGCCCGCCGCGAAAGCCTGGCGCCCTCCTCCATTTCGCGGCAGATTCAACTGATGGAACAGGCCGTCGGCCAGCAATTGCTCTACCGCCATACGCGTGCCGTCAGCCCCACCGAAGCTGGCCGCCTGCTGGGCCGTCACGCACGCTTGCTACTCGAGCAATTGGAGACGGCTAACCAGGCCCTGCAGGAGCAAGACAGCGAACCCAGCGGTCTGGTGCGCATCAACGCGCCCATGGCGTTCGGCCAGCGTCACCTTTCACCCTGGCTGGGAGGGCTGTGCCGGCGCTACCCGAAGCTGCAACTGGATATCCAGCAGACCGACACCTTCGTCGACCCGCTGCAAGACGGCACCGACCTGCTGTTTCGTATCGGCGTGCTCAATGACTCGGGCATGCAGGCGCGCATCTTCGCGCCGCAACGCTTTCGCATCGCAGCCAGCCCCGCCTACCTGGCCCAGCATGGCACGCCGCGCCACCCCGACGAACTGGCCCACCACCACTGCCTGGCCTACAAAGGCATCACCGGTCAGCAGCGCTGGTTCTTCCGCCGCGGCCAAGGCGATTGGACCCCCTATAGCGTCAGCGGCCCCATCACTGGCAACCACGCCGACACACTCACCCACGCCGCCGAACAAGGCCTGGGCCTGGTGGTGTTTCCGTCCTGGCTGATTGGCGAAAGCCTGCGCGCCGGCACCTTGCAGGCGGTGCTGAGTGAGTATGAGGTCGCGACAACCCTGGAGCCCCAACAGATCGCCGCGTTGTGGCCGGGCAGCCGCAGGCTCTCATTGAAGGTGCGCACGGTGATCGACTATTTCGTGGAGTGTTTTGGGACGGTGCCGTATTGGGATCGGTGAGTGTGACCGCCCCCTGATGGAGCGCAAACTGTTCGAAGGCGGTGTTGAGAAAACGAGCACATGACTCAACCCTGGCTCAGAACAACCACTGCCCGATCAACCACGCATTCGCCCCACTGATCACCGCGAACAAAAACCACGCCAGCAGCCGCGTGGGCAGCCGGTTGACGAATGGCCCCATCAATTGCTTGTCGCCAGTCATGCGGATCAGCGGGTACAGCGCAAAGGGCAACTGCAGGCTCAGGACCACCTGGCTGAGAATCAGCAGCTTGCCGATGGCATCATCACCCATCAGCCATACACCTAGAAACGCCGGGATCAGCGCCAGCCCACGGGTAATCAGGCGGCGCTGCCAGCAGGGTATGCGCAGGTTGAGGTAACCCTCCATGATAACTTGGCCGGCAATGGTGCCGGTAAAGGTCGAACTCTGACCCGAAGCCAGCAAGGCGATACCGAACAGAATGCTGGCGAAAGCACCGCCGACCAAGGGATCGAGCAGGTGATAGGCGTCCTGGATCTCCACCACATCGGTATGGCCGGTCTTGTAGAAGGCTGCAGCCGCCAGCACCAGGATGGCGCCGTTGACCAACAGCGCCAAGGCCAGGGAGCCGATGGTGTCGATACGCGCCAGCTTGACCGCGTCCTGTTTGCTCGCCAGGTCCTTGCCGATCAGGCGGGTCTGCACGATGGAGGTGTGCAGGTAGAGGTTATGAGGCATGACCGTCGCGCCGAGAATACCGATGGCCAAGTACAACGGCGCCGCATCGCTGATAGCCGACAGTGACGGAGTGAAGCCACTGAGCACGTCGGGCCAGTAGGGTTTGATCAGCACCAGTTCGATGAAAAAACACACGCCGATGGTGGCGACCAGCGCCAGCATGATCGCTTCCAGGCGGCGAAAACCACGATTTTGCAGGGCCAGGATCAACAGCGTATCGAAGGCAGTGATGACAATACCAGTGGTCAGCGACACGCCCAGCAACAGGTGAAACGCCAGGGCGCAGCCGAGCACTTCGGCAAGGTCTGTGGCGATGATGGAGATTTCCGCCAACACCCACTGGGTACGAGCAGAGCGCTGGCTGTAGCGCTCACGGCACAGTTGCGCCAGGTCCTTGCCAGTGGCGATACCCAGCCGTGAACACAGGCACTGCACCGCCATCCCCGCCAGGCTGGCCAGCAGCACCACAAACAACAGGCTGTAGCCGTAGCGTGAACCGGCTTCAATGGCCGTTGCCCAGTTGCCGGGGTCCATGTAGCCGATGGAGATCAACAGGCCGGGGCCAGCGAACATCAGCACCCGTTTAAAAAACGAGGCCTTGGGATCAACAGCGACAGAGCCGGCCACTTCCGGCGGGCAGAACGGGGCGGTAGCGATTTTCGGCAGGCTGAATTTCACGCGGTATTCCAGGCAAATACACAAGACTTGGGCAGCAGCTTATCAGTCGGACGCGACCGTGCGCATCACCGTGTCTCGCGGCAGGTCAAACGCTTCCACCACTTGCACCACCAGCTCCAGTTCCTGGTTAAGCGCCTCGCGCTCCATGCGCTGGCGAATCACGCCGATCACCAGTACCGCCAGGGTGGTGATCGAATATGCCGGGCCGGAAAACGCTCGCACCCCGCTGACCAGCAACATCGCCGCAGCCAGCGCCTGGCCCACCACCGGAATCGCCGTGGCCGCACCGCGCCGCAGGATAAACCCGGTCAGCCCGGCCAACGCCGTGCCGCTCAAGGCGGTGGTGGCCGAACGCCCCAGATCGAAACGGTTGAACAGCCCCTGCTCTTTTTGTGCAGCCGCCTTGAGCTCGGCCTCGAACGCCTGGCGATCAGCGCGACTGAGTTTGTCCTTGTACTGCTCGATCAGTGTTTCTGCGACCTGCCCTTCGATCTCTGCCAGCGCCACGTGCTCAAGTGGCTGGTCGAACTTGATGCCCAGGCGTTGCGCCACATCTTCGGCAATCTGGCGATAGCCCACGCCATGGCCACGGGCCAGGTTCATAAAGCTATCACCGCCCATGCGCTGCAATTCAATGGCCAGTTTCAACGGCTCGCGCACACTGGCATCAATCGCGGCACTGCGCTTTTGCGCCATCAGTTCGGCAAGAAACTTCAGCTCCTCCGGCCGCGCTTGCACCAATGCCGGGTACAGGTCCACGTCCGCTTCGGCAAAACGCACTTCACTGCTGCGCGAGTCCACACGGATCATGCCGCGCCGCTCCTGCAGCAAATCGGTGTACTGCACCACCGTCTTCAACTGCGGCCAATAGGCGGCATGATCGAAGCTGGCCAGGTGCACATTGGTGACCTTGGACTTGAGCGCGGGCGTTACGTCAATCGCATAGCGGCCAATGCAACGCTCGGTATCGGGTTTCATGGCCAGCGCCCAGTCCTTGCTGGAGTGGCAGTTGATCAACCGCCCCTTGAGCGGCGCCGACACATCATCCCAGGGGCTCGATGTACAAATCGCCCCGCCCATCAACAACAGGTTATCGAGCGGCAGTTCGCGAGCAATCTCGGGGCTGGCCAGCAAGCTCTTGACCAGGATACGCGCGCCCAGGGAGTGGCCGATCAGGTTGATACGCCGTACCGGCAGCGACTGGTCGTGCAGGTAGCCGGCCAGCTCTGGCAATAACGTCTTGGCCACTTCATCGACCCGTGCCTCGACACTTTTGTAATGGTCGAGAAAATAGGCAATGGCCTTGCCCACGCCCACCGTCGCCGCGCCCAGGCCGCCACCGCCGAGCAGCGAGGCGAGCACGTCCTTGAACGGTGCAAACAGGTTTTCCAGAAAATGCCCCGCCGGCCAGAACAACATCAGGTTGGTCGACCCTTCGATACCGGCCAGTTGCTCCTTGAAACTGCCCAGTTGCTGACGGTTGAAGAATGCCGAATAACCGTGAACATAGAGATTGAGCACATCCCCCTGGGGCTCGCCACACAAGACGAACGTGGGTTTGCGGGTGCGGTGCATTTCATCCCACTGGTGTTGCATGGGGCGGTGACTCCTGGCGGAAGGGATGGCGATAGTAACAAACAGAGCCGACAAGGAAGGTGAATCCTGACCAGCGTTCGCCACGCTCAGGACAATTGGAATAGCCTGAATCTGGCGAAGAGCCCAGCTACTTCAACAGGCAAAGTTGTCAATTTTGACCTGGCCATCCGGAAAAGTGGCGATGATTTCCAGCTCGCCCCCCATCGCACGTATGTAGTCACGCAACGTGCTGATGTACATATCAGTACGACGCTCCATCTTCGAAACCGCTGCCTGGTTGATATTCAATGCCTTTGCCAGGCTTGCCTGGCTCAGTTGCTGGGCTTTGCGCAACTCATGCAGCGGCATTTCTTTCAAGTGTTGCTGAAATATCTGCTCGGCATCGGCGTGCGCCTCAGGTGTCATGCGAGCTTTCAGTTCCGCGAATTTCTTAGCCATGGTCACGGCCCTCTTTACGCAATGAGTCTAAATGTACGTCGTACAGCTTCTCTGCCAAGGGTACGTACTCGTGGTACCAACGGTGCTGTGCGGTTTTATCGCCACCTATCAGCAACACTGCACAGCGCCGAAAATCGAAGGCATACAACACCCTGTAAGGTCGCCCTGCATGCTATACCCGCAACTCTCGCAGGTTGCCGTGCCGAGCACCCTTGATATCGCTGCTATGGGGAAAGCGCAGCCCAGGCCCGAACAGCCCCAGCAAATCAACACTGGCAGCCACCGACGATTGCTCCTTTGCATCCAAGCCATCCCACCACTCTTCGAATTCATCCGTGTATTCAATGTCCCAGACCATGCAAATATGCCACCCAAGGAATATAAACTCAAGTGCATAACTTTAGGCCGGCGTCGGTTGGTCGCCAGCCGTGTTCCGGAAGAAATTGTATTCACATCCTTCAGGCTGCCCGGTGAGCAATAAATGCCCTGCTTTCATGAACCAACGTACTTCTTCAAAAAATCTTCCAAAAAAAACCGCCCTTTCGGGCGGTTCAAAAAACTCGGCCGTGATCAAAAACCGAGGGAGAAACTCACGGTCACTGCGTGGTCCTTGTCGTTACGCGAGAGTTGGCCCGAATAGCCCAGGCCCAGTCTGCCGTTCTGGCTGATCTGGTAATCCAGCCCCGCTTCCACCACTGCACTGTCCTTGGCAATCGGCACGCCTTGGGTGCTGAACGAGCCACCGCCATTGATAAAGCTCAGGTCGGCGTCGGGCTTGGTATCACCGAAGGCATGGCGCCAGCCGATGCTGCCCCGTGGGGTGATTTTCGAGCCGTTGCCCAGGGTGATGGTCTGGCCAATGCGCACGCCCAGGGTCGAGTAGGTGATGTCCTGGTCGGCATCGCCACGCAGGGCTGCCGAACCGCCTTTTTCCTTGATGGTGTCGCTGTCGTAGTTGACGTAGGCCAGGCCGGCGAACGGTTCCAGGGCCACGCTAGGGGTTTGGATGGTGTAGCCGACTTCACCGAACACCTGCGCACTGCGTGCCTTGTAATCGGCTTTGAGGCGTTGGCCCTCGGCACCGACGGCCACGTTGCGTTTGCTTTCGACGTCATGCCAGCTGTACGCCACGCCCATGCGTGCGGCGAAGGCTTCCTGCTGGTAGGCGGTGTAGGCCATCAGGTGGTAGCTGTCCACATCGGCGCTGGAATTGCGGCGCTTGGCGTCCAGGTCGCTGCGGGTGTAGCCGGCGGCCACACCGACGCGCCAGGCGTCGTCCACTTGCTTGTCGGTGCCGAGCAGGAAGCCGCTGAGGTTGCGGTCCAGCTTGGCGCTGTTGCTGTCACCGCCCATATGGCCCCAGGTGCCGAGCACGCGCATCCAGCCGACCATCTCACCGTGACAACCGGCGCTGCTCAGGTGGTTTTCGCTGGGTGCCAGGGCATTGCGCGGGTCGTCCTCGCGGTAGCAACCGGGTTGGCGCAGGCGCTCGTTGACCGCATCACGCACGTAACGCGAGTCTTCAAGCATGGCGCTGGCGGTGCTGGCGTGGATTTCGCCGGACAAGCTGTCGAAGGCCGCGCGTGCCGCTGCCACATCACCATTAAGCAGGGCGTTTTGCACCGCTGCGCCACCGACTCCGGTGCCTGTGCCCAACGCCGCCGCCACGCCGCGCTGGTTACCAGTGGCCGCCACACTGGCGTAACTGACGTCGTTGCGGCTGACCGCCAGGGCCACTTGGGTTGGGCTGTAGTTCAACGCGGAAGTGAGGAACGCCAAGTTCTCCAGATTGGTGGTGGCAAAGGTACCGTTGACTGCGCCCGCCGTCAGCAGGGTGTAGGTGGTGGCGCCGGCATAGGGTGCCAGGTTGACCACATTCAAGGTGCCGCCCAGGTTGGCGGTACCGCCCACGGCCAGGGAGCCGGTGGTGGATGGGGTGATCACCAGGTTCAGCGCACCGGTGCTGGCGTTGGTAAAGTTGCCGGCCACGGTCAGTTTGCCGCTGTCGGGTGTCACCGAGCCGTTGTTGACCAGCGAACCGACACTGCCGTTACCGGTCAGCCCCGCACCGTTGGCCACGGTGACTTGGCCGCCGAGCACGGCGCCTGGGTTGGCCGCGTTGCCCACTTGCAACACGCCCTCTTCCACCGCCACGGTGCCGCTGAACGGCTGGTTGCCGGTCAGCAACAGCGCGCCTGCGCCTTGCTTGATCAGCGCACCGGTGCCGCTCAAGGTGCCGCTGAATTGGCCATTGGTGCGTTGGGCAAACAACAACCGCGCGTTGTTGAGGATCCTGCCACGCAGGCTGGTGGTGGTGCCCGCCAGCGTACCGCCACTGACGGTAGTGCCGCCGGTGTAGGTATTCGCGCCAGTCAGCAGCAAGGTACCGGCATCCAGTTTGTTGATGCCGCCGGTCCCCACCAGCGGAGCATCAATCTGAGCGGTCACGCCGGAATTGACCCGCACTGGCGCCAGGCTGCCATCCGCCGCATTGGTCGGGCTCAAGCTGCCGCCTTCGCCGGCCGTCAGCACGTAGCCGGCGTCCAGCACTTGCAGGCCGGTGAAGCCTTGGTTGCCAACCACGGTCACGGTGCCGCCCTGCCCGCCAAATACCGCGAACTGGTTGGTGGACGCCTGCCCCTGGGTGCCGGTCGGGTCAGTCCAGTTGGTGCCCGGGCCCCAGGTACCACTGCCACCGGTAATGGTGCCATCGGGGTTGGTGGTGCCGCCGTTCCAGAACTGGATTTGCCCTGGCGCGGTTTGCACCACCAGGTTGAGCTGGTTGGCCAGCGCCGTTTGCAGGCTCAGGTTGCCCAGTGCCACCGGCAAGGTGCCAAAGGTGAGGCCGTTATCGGTCAAGCTGCCGCCGTAGCGGAACAGTTGGTACACGCCGACGCCGAAGCCGCCGGTATCGCTGACGTTGAGAGTGCCGTCCAGGGTCAGGTTGCCCGCCACGTTCACCGCCGTACTGGAAGCACCCGGTGCGCCGAGGGCGAAGTCCAGGGTGGTGCCCGATGACAAGGCCAGCGAACCCACCGACAGCGGCGTCGCGGCGCCGGCCTGGAGCACCGAGCCGTCTGCCATGTTCACCGCACCGCCCAGGGTGCCGCTGCCACCGAGGGTCGCGCCGCTGGCGACTTGTACCGCGGCGCTGTTCAAGGTGCCGTTGACCAGCAGGCTGCCGGTGTTGACGTTGGTGTTGCCGGTGAAGGTGTTAGTGCCGCTGAGCAGCAACGCACCGGTACCGGTTTTATTCAACACGCCGGTACCGGTGAGGTTGCCGGTGTAGGTGCCGTCGGTGGCTTGCTCAAAGGTCAACGCCGCATTGTTGACGATAGCGCCTTGCAGGCTGGCGGTGTTGCCCGTGGTGCTGCCGCCGTTGAGCGTGGTACCGCCGCTGTAGGTGTTGGCCGCGGTCAGCAACAAGTCGCCGTTGCCATTTTTCACCAGGCCGCCGCTGCCGCTGACCACGCCGTTGAGGGCCAGGTCGTGGCTGCCGGCCAGGGTAAGCGGGCCACCCAGGTTGAGGGTATTGGCCAGTTGCAGGTCGGTGCTGCCATCCAGTTGCGCCGCGCCGCCGACCGTCAAGGCACCACTGCCCAAGGCAGCATTATTGCCAAGGATCAATTGACCGGCGTTCAGGCCAGTGCCGCCGCTGTAGCTGTTGACGCCATTGAGCGTCAGCGCTGCCGCACCGTTTTTCACCAGGCTGCCGCTGCCGCTGATAACCCCGTCGAGGGTCAGCGCATTGCTGCCTGCCACCGCCAAGGCACCGTTGAGTACAGCCGCATTGGCCAGGCTGACCGCCGCGTTGCTGTCCAGGGTGGTGCCGCCGGCCGCCGTCAGAGCGCCTGTGCCGAGGGCACTGTTGTTACCCACCACCAGGGTGCCGCCATTCAGCGCGGTACCGCCGGTGTAGCCATTATTGCCGTTGAGTACCAGGGTGCCGCTGTCGAGCTTGGCCAGGGTGCCAGCGCCGTTGAGGGTCACGCCCAGGGTCGCGGTGGCATTGGGGTCGACGCGCACCGCGGTGTTGCCGGTGCCGCCATTGACCAGGTTGAGCACGCCCGCCGTGCCGGAGCCCAGGGTGTAGCCATCAGTGACGAACTGCATGCCGGTGATGTTTTGCGTGCCGTCCACCGTCACGTTGCCCGCCGCGCCTTGGAACACCGCGAAGCTGTTGACCCAGCCCTGGTTGAGGGTGCCGTCGACATTGGTCCAGTTGGTATTGCCGGCGTTCCAGGTGCCGTTGCCGCCGTCAATCGCACCGTTGCCGATCAGGCTGTTGCCATCCCAAAACTGTACGGTGGTGTTGGGCGCAGTCACCAGCAGGTTGACCTTGCTGGTGATCGCGGTCTGCACTTGCAGATCACCCGGTACCACACTGCCTGGCAGTGTGCCGAGCGCCAGGCCGTTATCGGTCAAGGCCCCGGTGTAGTTGATGAGGTTGTAGACGCCGCTGCCAAAGCCGCCGATATCGGTGACATTGAGGTTACCGTCCAGAGTCAGGTCGCCGCCGACATTCAGCAGGCCTGTGCCGCCGCCCAGCACCGGGGTGCCGAGGCCAACATCCAGGTTCGAGTTGCCACCCAGCACCAACGAGCCCACCGACAGTGTGCTGCCGGAGGCCAGGCCGATGTGCCCACCGTCGGCCACGGACACAGCGCCGGCCAATGAACCGCTGCCGGCCAGGGTTGCGCCGCTGTTCACCGCCACCGTGCCGCTGGCCAGGGAACCTGTGACATTCAAGGTACCGCCGTTGACGTTGGCCGCGCCGCTGAGGGCATTGGTGCCGCTCAGGTTGAGCACCCCGCTGCCGTTTTTATCCAGGTTTCCGGCACCGTTGAGCGCGCCGCCAAAGCTGTTATCGAGGTTGCTGCCTCCCACCGCCAGCGTAGCGCCGCCCGCCACCTGCACCGTACCGGTGCCAGCCAGGCTGTTGAGGTTGGCATTGCCACCCAGGTTGAGGCTCGCGCCGCTGCCGACAGTGACGCCGGAGGTGGTGCCCAGCGCACCATTACCCGCCGTGGTCACGCTGCCGGCCGCCACGGTCAGTGGGCCGCTGAAGCTGTTGTTGCCGGTCAGCAGCAGGTCCGCCGCGCCATTTTTGATCAGCGCCGCGTTGCCAGCGAGTACACCGCCCAGGGTCAGGTTGTTGCTGCCAGCGACAGTAAGGTCGCCATTGAGGTTGACCGCATTGGCCAGCACCAGCGGCGTGCTATTGGCCAGGGTCGCCGCACCGCCGACGGTCAACGCGCCCGAGCCCAGGGCCGTGGTGCTGCCGAGGGTCAGCGTACCGGCATTGAGTGCCGTGCCGCCGCTGTAGGTATTGGCGCCGTTCAGGGTCAGGTTGGCGCCACCGGCCTTGGTCAACGAACCACTGCCGTCCACCACGCCGTTGAGGCTCAGGTCGTTGCTGCCGCCGACGGTGAGCGCGGCATTCAGGCTGGTGTTATTGGCCAGGGCCAACGCCGTGTTGGTGTCCAGGGTGGTTGCCCCATTGACCGCCAAGGCACCACTGCCCAGGGCCGACGCATTGCCCAGGGTCAGGGAGCCGGCATTCAACTGCGTGCCGCCCAAGTAGGCATTGGCGCCGTTGAGCGTGAGGTCGCCCGCGCCGGTTTTGGTCAGCCCACCGGTACCGCTGACCAGGCCGTTCAGGCTCAGGTCGGCGGTGCCTAGAATGCCCAGGTTGCCGGCCAGATTGACCGTATTGGCCAGGGCGACCGCCGTGCTGCTGTCGAGGGTGGTGCCGGCGGCCGCGTTCAGGGCGCCACTGCCCAGGGCCGTGTTGGAGGCCAGGATCAGGCCGCCTGCGTTGAGTGCGGTTGGGCCGGCATAGGTGTTGTTGCCACTGAGGGTCAGGTTGGCGATGCCATTCTTGATCAGGCTGCCCGTGCCCGCCACGGTGCCGGCCAGGGTCAGGGCATTGCTGCCGCCGACGGTCAACGTACCGTTGACGTCCACATTGTTGGCCAGGTTGACCACAGCGTTGCTGTCCAAAGTGGTGCCATTGGCGGTGGTCAATACGCCGCTGCCCAGGGCACTGTCATTGCCGACCACCAGCGTGCCGCCATTGAGTGCGGTGCCGCCGGTGTAGCTATTGGCGCCGTTGAGCACCAGGGTGCCGGTGTCGAGCTTGGCCAGGGTGCCACCGCCGTTGAGCGCGACGCCCAGGGTGGCGGTGACGCCAGGATCGACACGCACAGCGGTGTTGCCACCGGTGCCATTGAAGAGGGTCAAGGCCCCCGCCGTGCCGCCCGCCAGGTTGTAGCCATCCGTGACGAACTGCAACCCAGTGATTGCTTGCGCGCCGTCAACCGTGACAGTGCCCGCCGTGCCTTGGAACACGGCAAAGCTGTTCGGGGTCCAGGCTGTATTGAATGCGCCGTTGACGCCGGTCCATTGGCTGGCGCCTGCACTCCAGGTGCCGCTGCCGCCTTCGATGGTGCCATTGCCCGTGGTTTGGCTGCCGTCCCAGAACTGCACGTTGGTGCTGCCGTTGACCAGCAGGTTGACCTGGTTACCGATAGCGGTTTGCAGGTTCAGGCCGCTGGCCGGGATGTTCACCGGCAGGCTGCCCAGCAGCAGGCCGTTGTTGGTCAGGCCGCCGGTGTAGTCGATCAGGCGGTAGATACCCGCACCGAAGCCGCCGATATCCGTGACGTTGAGGGTGCCGTCCAGAGTCAGGTTGCCGTTGACCTGCACCAGCGCGGTGCCGCCCGTGGCGGGCGCGCCGAGGCCCGCATCCAGGTTGGAGTTGGCATTGAGCAGCAGCGAACCGGTGGTCAGGGTCGCGCCGGAATTGACGGCCAGGTGGCCGCCGTCGGCGATGCTCACATTACCCAGCAAGGTGCCGGTACCGCCGAGGGTGGCGCCACTGCCCACCGCCACATTGGCGCTGGCCAGTGAGCCATTGACGAGCAAGCTGCCGGCGTTGACCTGGGCATCGCCGGTCACCACGCTGAGGCCACCGAGGGTCAAGGCGCCTGTGCCGTCTTTGGTCAGGTTGCCGAGGCCTGCCACGACGCCGTCGAAAGTGCTGTCGAGGTTATTGTTGCCGACGCTCAAGGTGCTGCCGGCCCCTACTGTGGCAAGCCCGGTACCCGTGAGGGCGCCCAGGCTGGCGCTGCCGCCCAGGTTCAAGGACGTACCGCTCGCCAGGTTGACCCCGGCGCCGACACCCAGTGCTCCGTTGCCCAGCGTGGTGAGGCTGCCCGATTGCACATCGAACAGGCCGTTGAAGGTGTTAGTGCCGGTCAGGCTCACATCCGCCGTGCCGGTTTTGACCAGGCTACCGCTGCCGGCCAGCACGCCGGCCAGGGTCAGGTTATTGTTGAGAGCACCCACGGTCAGCCCAGCGTTGAGGTTGACCGCATTGGCCAATACCAGCGGCGTGCTGTTAGCCAGCGTGGCCGCGCCGTTTACGTTCAAGGCGCCGGTACCCAGGGCCGCTGCCGTGCCCAGGGTCAGCGTGCCGGCGTTGAGGGTGGTGCCGCCTTGGAAGGTGTTGACACCATTGAGGGTCAGGTTGGCCGTGCCGTCTTTGCTCAGGCCAGCCGTGCCGGTGACCAGGCCACCCAGGGTCAGGTCATTGCTGCCGGTGACGGCGAGGTTGGCGTCAAGCACGACGCCATTGCCCACACTCAGCGCTGCCGTGTTATCCAGGGTCGCCGCGCCGCCAACGGTGAGGTTGCCCAGACCAAGGGCGGTGGCGCTGCCCAAGGTCAGCGTACCGGCGTTCAGGGTGGTGCCACCCAGGTAGGCGTTGGCGCCGCTGAGGATCAGATTGGCCGCGCCCTCCTTGGTCAGGCTGCCCGCACCGTTGATTGCGCCGCCGAGCGTCAGGTCAGCGGTGCCGCCGATGCCCAGGTTGCCAGCCAGATTGATCGCGTTGGTGGTGGTAACCGCCGTGCTGGCGTCCAATGTTGTGCCGCCGGCGGCGCTCAACACGCCCGCGCCCAGCGCCGTATTGCTGGCCAGGATCAGCCCGCCTGCGTTCAAGGCCACAGGGCCCAGGAAGGTATTGGTGCCGCCGAGTGTCAGGTCTGCCGTGCCGTTCTTCACCAGACCACCGATGCCACTGATGGCGCCATTGAGCGCCAATGCGTTGCTGCCGCCGACCGTCAGGCTGCCGCTGAGTACCGCATTATTGCCCAGGGTTACGGAGGCGTTGCTGTCCAGTGTGGTGCCCGCCGCAGCAGTCAGGGCGCCAGTACCCAGCGCGGTGTTGCTGCCGACCACCAAGGTACCGCCATTGAGCAAGGTGCCACCGGTGTAGCTGTTGGCGCCATTGAGCACCAGCGTGCCGGTATCGAGTTTGTTCAGAACGCCCGCGCCGGTGATATCGACGCCGAGGGTGGCAGTCGCCAGTGGGTCGACGCGCACGGCGAAGTTGCCGCTGCCGGTGCTCAACTGCCCACCGGTGCCATTGACCAGGCTGTAGCCATCGGTGACGAATTGCAGACCGGTGATGGTTTGTACGCCATTCACGCTGACAGTCCCCGCAGCACCTTGGAACACCGCAAAGCCACCGCCCCAGGTCTGGTTGGAAAGGCCGTCGGCCGAGGTCCAGTTGGTGCCCCCCGCTGTCCAGGTGCCGTTGCCACCGTCGACAGTGCCGTTGGCAAGGGTGTTGCTGCCGTCCCAGAAACGAATATTCGGCGCCGCTACCACCAGGTTGACCTGGCTGCCCACTGAGGTCTGTACCAGCAGATCACCCAGGCCATAACCCAGCGGCACCGTGTTGACGTTCAATGCGCCGGTCAAGCCGCCGGTGTAGTTGATCAAGCGATACACGCCGGCGCCAAAGCCACCGGCATCGCTCACATTAAGGTCGCCGGCCAGATTCACGTTGCCACCGACATTCATCAGCGAGGTCAGCGACGGTGCGCCAAGCGCCACATCCAGACTGGCCCCGGCACTCATGTTCAGGCCGCCAGCCGACAAGGTCGTGCCACTGCCCAGCGCCAGGTGCCCGCCGTTGTTGATATTCGCCGTACCCAATAGCGAGCCACTGCCGGTGAGGGTGCCGCCGGTATTCACGTTGACCGACGCGCTGCCCAGAGAACCATCGACATCCAGGGTGCCCGCGTTGATCGCCGTGTTACCGGTGATGCCATTGATTCCGTTGAGCGTGAGCGTGCCGGTACCCACCTTGATCAAGCTGCCCGCGCCGCTGAGGTCACCGTCAAAGGTACTGCTGGTGTTCACGCCACCCACGGTGAGTTCCAAACCGCCGCCGACTGCCACGCCACCCGCACCGCTGAGGCCAGCCAGGCTGGAATCGACGCCCAGGTTCAGTGCGGCGCCGGTGCTGACATTGACGCCAGAGGTGTTGCCCAATGCACCGGTGCTGCCGGTGGTGACGCTGCCGGAGACAATATTCAATGGCCCGGTAAACGTGTTGTTGCCGCTCAAGGTCAGGTCAGCCAAGCCATTTTTGATCAGCGCACTGGCGCCGCTGAGCACGCCGCTGAGATTCAGGTCATTGTTGCCCGCGAGCGTCAGGTCGCCATTCAAGGCAATCCCGTTGCCCAGGGTAAGGGCCGCACTGTTATCCAGGGTTGCCGCACCGCCGACCGTCAAGGGGCCTGCGCCCAAAGCGCCTGCCGTGCCCAAGGTCAGCGTACCGGCGTTGAGGCTGGTGCCACCGGTGAACGTGTTGGTGCCGTCAAGGGTCAGGTTGGCCAGGCCATCCTTGATCAGCGCCCCCGCACCGCTGACCACACCGCCCAGGGTCAGCCCATTGGTGCCGCCGACGGTCAGCCCGGCGTTGAGGACAATGCCATTGCCCAGCGCCACCGCCGAGTTGCTGTCCAGGGTTGCGGCGCCGCCGACGGTCAAGTTGCCCAGGCCAAGCGCCGTATTGCTGCCGACGGTCAGGCTGCCCGCATTCAGAGTAGTGCCGCCCAGGAAATTATTGCTGCCGCTGAGTGTCAGGCCGGCCGCGCCGTCTTTGGTCAGGCTGCCTGCACCGTTGACCGTGCCGCCCAGGGTCAGGTTGGCGCTGCCACCGATTCCAAGGTTACCGGCCAGGTTGATCGCGTTGGCCAGCGTCGTACTGGTACTGGCGTCCAGGGTCGTGCCCCCGGCTGCATTCAACGTACCCGCGCCCAAGGCACCACTGGCGCCAAATACCAGCTTACCGCTGTTCAGCGCAGTGTTGCCCAGGTAAGTGTTCGCTTGATTGAGGATCAGATCCGCCGGGCCGTTCTTGATCAACCCACCAAGGCCCGCCACCACACCGCCAAGGGTCAGCGCGTTGCTGCCGCCAAGGGTCAGGTTACCGCCCAGGTTGAGGTTATTGCCCAGGCTCACTGCTGCACTGGCATCCAGCGTGGTACCCGCCGAGGCGTTCAACACACTGGCGCCGAGCGCAGTATTGGAGCCAACCACCAGCGAACCGGCGTTGAGGGCCGTGGCGCCGGTGTAAGTATTGTTGCCCGTAAGCGCCAGGCTCGATACGCCCTCCTTGATCAACCCGGAACCACCGCTGACAACCCCGCCAAGGGTCAGCGGGTTCACGCCGTCTACGGTCAGATTCGCGTTCAAGGTAATCGCATTGCTGGTTGTCAGCGCAGCATTGCTTTGCAAAGTACCTGCACCCGCCACGGTCAAGGCACCGGTGCCTAGCGCGGTGGCATTGCCCAGCGTGAGCGTGCCGGCGCTCAAGGTAGTACCACCCTGGAAGGTGTTGGCGCCGCTGAGGATCAATTCGCCGGTCCCGGCTTTGTTCAAGCCAGTATTGCCCGAGATCAGGCCGCTCAAGGTCAGCCCGGTAGCAGCCCCCTGCACCGTCAGTCCACCGGTTCCGAGGGTCATCAGGTTAGCCAGCGTCAAGCCGTTGCCAGTGGCCTCGATAGCACCGCCGTTAGACGTGAGCACACCGCTGCCAAATGTCGCGTTGTTATTGAATTGCGCCACACCCCCATTGAGCGTAGTGCTGCCGCTGACCAACGGCCCCTGCAACGTCCAGGTGCCACTGTTGATGGCCAGGTTGTTGAAGTTGACATAGTTGGCGCTTGAAGCCGTGCCGGTGCCCGTACTGCCACCACCGACACCCGTCGTGTTTTCAAGGATCAGCGAGTTGCTGCCGCCTGCGCCGCCGTCCACCTGGCCGGTGGGCGCGAACGTCAGGTTCACGCCGATCAGTCCGCCCAGGCTTAAGCCGAGGCCGCCGCCACTGGTCACCTGCGACCCCGTGACCGCTGTAAACGTGTTGGTACTGGCGGTCCCCATCGACACGCCGCCAGAGATAGTGCCGGTGTTGCGGAACGTGTTCCCTGTAGTGGAGCTCTCGAACGCCACGCGCCCGGTCAGGGCGCCGTTGTTGGTCATATTGACCTGCCCGCCACCCTGCACGGCTACCACCGGGGTATCGGACGTGAACAGCGACAGGCCGAGCAAGGAGGAAGAACCAATGACGCCGTTGTTGACGATCGTGGTGGTGCCGCCTGCGCCGTTGGTGGCGTTGAGGGCCATGCCATCCAACGAGGCCAGGTTCAGCCCCAGCAACGCGCCAGTACCGCGCATGATGCCGGTGGCACTGTTGGTGATGTTCAACACGCTGGCTGCCGTGTTGCCGATCACCACACCACCGCTCAACACTGAAACCAATCCGAGGAGTGCCGGGTCAATGGTGCCGGAGTTGTTCAACGTGGTGCTGTTGCCGGTCAGGGTCAGTGCTTTGCCGCCCAGCGTTGCGTTGAGTTGCGCCCCGGCGTTGACGTTGACCGTCAGGTTGTTGACCGCGCTGCTGAAGGTATTGAGGAACAATGGCAATGACGGCACGCCCGTACAGGTCACCGTCGCGCCGGCCGCAGGACTTGCCGGGCTACAGGCGGCAAACACATCCGGGCTCGCCAGCCCCATCACCAGCCCGGCCACTCCCAGGCGGATCGCAAGAGAAAGCGCAGAAATACGAGGTAAAGCGGCAGTCGCAAGTCTTCTATCCACGTTCTACTCCTTGTGGTCCAAGCCTTTCATCCGTGACTGCGTGCACGCCTTGTTTCAACGATCCACACGCATCGAATTCGAAACACCTGACCGTGGTGACTACTGATCCAGTTTTTCGAAACGTTAGTAGACCTGCGCGAAAGCCATTGAATTAAATGGTATTAATACTTTCGTAAAACCGGCGTAAGAATGGGATGAGAGCCAACATCCATTGACTGTCGCGACAAAAATACAAGTTTCAAAATGTGAAAAAGCGCTCTAATAGCGCTCTATTTCCCCTGCTGTGGAATATTTTTGTGGCCAGAGATTGCTCCCGCTCGGGTGCGCAGCGCCCGCAGTTTTTTGGGGCCGCTTCGCAGCCCAGCGGGAGCAAGCTCCCTCGCCACAATGGCCCCCCGAGTTGATCTACGTAAACGATGGAGTTCGTGATGCCCCATGAAGGCAACCTGTTACAAGCAGCCGTGGTGTTCCTGTTCGCCGCCGTGCTGGCCGTGCCCCTGGCCAAGCGCCTGCAATTGGGCGCGGTGCTGGGCTATCTGTTTGCCGGTGTGATCATCGGCCCGTCGGTTCTCGGCCTGATCGGCAACCCGCAAAGCGTGGCGCAGTTCTCTGAACTGGGCGTGGTGCTGTTACTGTTCATCATCGGCCTGGAGCTGTCGCCCAAACGCTTGTGGGTGATGCGCAAGGCGGTGTTCGGCGTCGGTCTGGCCCAGGTCCTGCTCACCGGTGTGGTGATGGGCGCGGTCGCGCTATGGCTGTTTGGCCAGTCGTGGAACAGCGCCATCGTGCTGGGCCTGGGCCTGGCGCTGTCGTCTACGGCGTTTGGCCTGCAAAGCCTGGCCGAACGCAAGGAGCTCAACCAACCCCACGGGCGTCTGGCCTTTGCCATCCTGTTGTTCCAGGACATCGCCGCCATCCCGCTGATCGCCATGGTGCCGTTGCTGGCCGGCAGCGATCATCCGACCACCGAAGCCCAGGGCCTGCAACATGTGTTGCAGATCCTCGGCAGCATCGCAGTGGTGATCATCGGCGGGCGCTACCTGTTGCGCCCGGTGTTTCGCATTGTGGCCAAGACCGGCCTGCGCGAAGTGTCCACCGCCACCGCGCTGCTGGTGGTGATCGGCACCGCCTGGCTGATGGAGTTGGTGGGCGTGTCCATGGCCCTGGGGGCCTTCCTCGCCGGCCTGCTGCTGGCGGATTCGGAATACCGCCACGAACTGGAATCCCAGATCGAGCCGTTCAAGGGCCTGCTGCTGGGGCTGTTTTTCATTAGCGTGGGCATGGGCGCCAACCTCAGTTTGCTGCTCAGCACGCCGCTGGTGGTGATCGGCCTGACCCTGCTGCTGATCGGCTTGAAACTGCCGCTGTTGTACGCCGTCGGGCGGATGGTGGGCGACCTCAATCGCGAAAGTGCCCTGCGCCTGGGCGTGGTGCTGGCGGCGGGGGGTGAGTTCGCCTTTGTGGTGTTCAAAATCGGCCGCGACCAGGGCCTGTTCGAACCGCAGCTGTACGACGTGCTGGTGCTCACCATCACCCTGTCCATGGCCGTGACTCCGCTGCTGTTGCTGGTGTGCCCGAAGCTGTTCAAACCCAAGGCCAAGCCGGTGGAAGTGCCCGAGGAATACCGCGCCATCGAAAGCGATGCGCCTCGCGTGGTCATCGCCGGCATGGGCCGGATGGGCCAGATCGTGGCGCGAATCCTGCGCGCGCAGAACATCTCGTTCATCGCCCTCGACACCTCGGTGGAAACCATCGAGCTGACCCGCAGTTTCGGCGGCATGCCGGTGTTCTACGGCGACCCCCAACGCCCGGAAATCCTCCACGCCGCCAAAGTCGATCAAGCGGAATTCTTCGTGATCGCCATGGACGACCCGGAGATCAACATCAAGACCGCCGAGCTGGTGCGCAACCTCTACCCGCACATGAAGATCATCGCCCGCGCGCGTAACCGCCAGCACGTACACCGCCTGGTGGACCTGGACGCTTCACCGGTGCGCGAAACCTTCTACTCCAGCCTGGAAATGAGCCGCCGTACCCTGGTCGGCCTCGGTTTGAGCCAGGCCCAGGCCGATGCGCGCATCAACCGCTTCAAGACCCACGACCAGCAGGTACTTGCCGCCCAACACGCGGTATACGACGACGCGGCCAAGGTCATGCAAACTGCCCAGGAAGCCCGTGCGGAACTGGCGCGCTTGTTTGAAATGGACAGGCTTGACGAGGAATCCTCCGACAAGCTGTGATGGGCTGGATGAACGAAATTGCGAATTTTCTGACAGAATACGCCGCAATTTCGTTCAACCCCGGAGTGCTTCATGGCCACGTTCACCAAAACCGCAATGCTGCTCGCCCTAGCGCTTACCGCCGGCAGCGTGTTCGCTGCCACCAAGCCCGCCACACAGACAATCTCCACCTTGGGTGGCAAGTTCACCTTCAAACTGCCCAAAGCCTACAGCGCCGACACCCTGCCCTCCGGCACGGCGCAAGACGGCACCGCTGACACCCAAGGCACCCTGTACGCTAACTCAACGACGAAAAGTGTGGTGATCGTCGCCGAAACCGTGCGCAACGATGGAGCAACTATCCAGGATAACGACCCGAAGTTCCTCGACGGCGCCGTGGCTGATTTCGTCAAAGACCAGAGCGCCGCCATGCCCGACTTCAAGAAACTGGGGGAGAAGAAACTCACCTACAAGGGCCTGGGCCTGCGCCAGGTGGACAGCAGCGCTACCCAAGGCGGTGGCAAGACCCTGAACTCCACGTTCCTGGGTGGTTCGGGCAACCATTTGCTGGTGATCCAGGCGATTTCCCGGGCGGATGATGTGAAGGGGCATGCGGCGTTGGTGAAGCAGATTACGGGCGGCAAGTAGCCCCCTCTTCCAGCCAACACAAAACCCATGTGGGAGCGGGCTTGCCTACGATGGCGGTGTGTCAGTCACTGAATCTTTTACTGAGCCACCGCTATCGCAGCATAGGCATCTACATAACTCTGTAAGCTCAACGGTAACCACGATGCGAAGCGAGCCGCTCTTGATCTGCTCTTGATCTCAGGCGCCCCGTTAAACCACGCTGGCCGGAATTCGACAGGGATTTGGGGGGTAAACCGGCAGGGATGCCGGTTTAGCCGCCCCGCGCCATGGATGGCGCGTGGCGGCGGCCCCCCAAATCACTGGCGGATTACGGGCACACCGAGCCTAGGCGAGGTGCCGAGTGGTGGGGCAAGAGCGTTTTGCTTACTTTGCCGCTTTTGCAAAGTGAGCCGCCGTAAGGGCGGAACCCTAAGTGGCCGTTACCGCAGGAATGGATATGTACACGGTCCAACTGTGTTGACTGTCAGGCCGTCTTCGCAGGCAAGCCAGCTCCCACATTGGATCGCGGGGCATCAGTTATATCTGTGTCGGCTGCCAGGCCGTCACGGGAGCAAGCTCCCTCGCCACAGATTTAGCGTCGTGCCGAAGTTGTGTAGATACCTATGGCTATCGCAGGCAAGCCAGGTCCCACATTTTTAACCGCATTTTCACTTCAGGCTTTTCTCAAGCCAGGCTTTTAAGTCCTGGATTTCCGCTTCGCTGATGGTGTGATTCATTCCCGGGTACTCATGAAACTCCGGCTTGAGCCCCAACCCCGTCAGCACCTTGTTCGCCTGCGTGGCCGAGCTAAAGGGCAGCGCCTGGTCCAAGGTGCCATGGCCGATAAAGATCGCCAGCTTGCCCATGGACGCATCCGGTTTCAGCGCAGACCTGAGCACCGGTAGCACGCTGCCACTGAGCGCAGCGATACCGCGTACCAACTCGGGTTCACGCAAGGCCACCTCGTAAGACATGATCGCGCCCTGGCTGAACCCCACCAGGAACACCCGATCACTTTGGGTGTGGTACTTGGCGGTAGCCTTGAGCACAAAGTCCTTGATCAGCCGGGCGCTGCTGAACAGTTCATCAGTCTCGCCGTTGTACTCAGGCTCATCGGTCTTGGTGAACCAACGATAACCTTGCGGCTCCACCGGCAGCGGCGCGCGCACCGACAGGTAGGTCCAGGTGGACGGCAACGCGTCCTTGATACCAAACAGATCTTCCTCGTTGCTGCCAAACCCATGCAGGAAGATCACAAGCGGCTGGTTGCGCGCATCACCCTGGGTCTGTTCCAGGTAGGACAAAGGCAAGTCGGCGTGCAAGCCGGAGTCGGCATGAGCGGCGCCGGCCACCAGGGCCAAGGCGAGGGCAAGTTGTTTGAGCATCGGGTTTACCTCAGGGTTTGCGCAACAAATAGGTGTCCATGATCCAGCCGTTTTCCAGGCGCGCCGCCTTGCGTACCCGTTCGATCTCTTCTGCCACATGCGCCACTTTACCGCTGATCAGGATCTCGTCCGGGGTGCCCAGGTAGGCGCCCCAGTAAATATCCAGGTCCTGATCCGCCACACTGCGGTAGGAATCTTCGGCGTCGAGCATGACCACCAGGGTATCGGCATCACTCGCCTGCCCCGCCGCCAACCGGCGCCCAGTGGTGATTTCGATGGACTTGCCAATACGGTTGAGCGCCACCTTGTGCTGCGCCGCCAGGGCTTGCACGCTGGTGATGCCGGGGATCACTTCAAACTCGAAGACACAGCGACCACTGGCAAGAATCGCCTGCAAGATGCGGATGGTGCTGTCGTACAGCGCCGGGTCGCCCCAGGCCAGGAACGCACCCACCTCACCGTCAGCCATTTCTTCGTTGATCATGCGTTCGAAGGTCTGCTGCTTATCCCGGTTGAGGTCCTGCACAGCGGTGGTGTAATCGATTTCACCGCGCACACGCTCCGGGCAGTCGGCCTCGACAAAACGGTAGCCGGGCTCGGTGATGTAGGTGTCGCAGATTTCCCGGCGCAGGTCGATCAGCTTGTCCTTGCTCTGGCCCTTGTCCATCAGGAAGAACACGTCGGTACGGTTCAGCGCCTTCACGGCCTGCATCGTGATGTAGTCGGGGTTGCCGGCGCCAATGCCGATGATCAGGATGCGTTTCATGGGTTGCTCTCAGTGCGGGGCGTGGATTTTGCCATGATCAACGCATCAGGCGTGAGTTTCCAGGCGCAGGCGCCAGACCGCGTTGAAACGCAGCTCGGTGTGCGACAGCGGTTCGACATCGATCAGGTAGAACATCGATACTGGAAATTGCATGACGTACAGCATTGCAGCGCGGATGACTAAGGGATGTGTAACGGCCACCACATGGCCGGGTTGGCACTCCAGTGACCTCATCCATTCGCCCACGCGCGCGCAAATGTGGTCCACCGACTCGCCGCCATGGGGGGCGCTGGCGCTGTCGGTGAGCCAAGTCATCAATTCATCGCGATCAAGCTGGGCAGTGTCCTGCCCCTTCCAATGGCCAAAATCGCCATCGCGTAACGCGGGCTCAACCACGGCGTGGTCACCGAACAGCGTTGCCGTCTGGCGAGTCCGCGCTTCGGGCCCGCATATCAGGCGCACACTTTTGCGGAACCGATCCGTCAGTGACAGCCGCGCATTCTGCCAATCCATCAGTAACGACTCGTCATCGGGAAACCGCCCCTGCTTTTGCATGGGGGTCACGGCATGACATACGAGAGTCAATCGGGTTGCTTGCATAGGCACCTCACTCTGCTCAGGGACGCGGCGGGGAGAAAACGGCGGCGTATTTCAACCTGTCACAACGAACAGGCAAAGGACTGTGACACATGACGGCTCCCCGCATCAGCGGCTGTAACCCTTCGTATTAAGTGGATACGGAACACCTTCGTACAGAAAAGCCACGAAAATTCGCCACAGAAGGCGCGCTTTTCATAACGATAGACGGAGACTTCCATGACGATCCCGGCAGCCACGAACCATGTTCCACCCTCATCTTCGCAACAAACGCCAACAGGCACCTTTGCGTGGCCGGTCAACCCGGATGAAAGGCTGAAGTATGACATCGCTCAGCAGCCGGAAAATCCTGGTCGATCCGAGCCCGTTTCAAGACGCGCACCAAGTTCGCCTCAATTTCTGCTCACTCAAGGACACGTCAGCACGTTGGTGGAAAAGAGTGATGCCGAGCTGGCACAGCAGCTCAGCGCGGCATTGATGGGCCTGGTCGCTGAGGAGCTCACAACCAACAGACAGTCACTCACCGCCCCGACCCTCACCCAGGTTCCGCCTTTTTCCAGCTTCGGCCAAGCGTGGGCACGTTTTAACCAGGCGCTCAGGGCAGAGCCGTTTGCAACCTTTGCCAAAGCCCATCACATCGACCTGTCCAATTTCAGCTGGAACCCTCAAGAGGGAACCATGACGTGCATGATCAATGGCTCCCCCAACAGCTTCACGGAGTTCACCCCTGGCTGGTCACAGGCATCGGCGGACGTCGCCGCAGCGGCCAGAGAGCTGGGCGCCCCGTCGACGACCTGGTTCCGCTACACCGGCGAACACACGCCTCCCAGTTACCTGGTCGGAGACTTCTACGCTATCGCTAGAACCGAGCTTACGCGCAATCCGCGGGCCGTGATCGCGGCACTCCAGCAAGCCGATACATTCCCCTCTCTGGTCATCCCCAACGGCCCCCTGCCATTGGACATCTCGCAACAGACCTTGCGTGCCAGGCAAGCACAACGCAGCGTGAAGGAGACGATCACCCAAGCCACCTTTGAACGCAGCGGCACACTTGCCGACTCCAGTCGCACACCGACGCCCGCCGAACGCGTCGAGACGGCTGATCGGGAAGTGGCACGGGAGTGTGCCAGAATCCTCACGAGGATCGGCTATCAAAGGCGCATCGATGATCAGTCGCTAACCTTTCTCCCCTTCTTGAATGTGCCTGACGACTCAACCTACGCACACACACGCGAGGCGTTCGGCAAATGCTTCTCCAGCCCCGCTTTCCTGGCGTTTGCGAAAGAACATAATCTCGAGGTGTCATCCTTGTTTATCCACTTGCCGACAGGCCAGTTGGAAGGCTACGTACGAAACCCTGACGGCAGCCGTAAATCGATTGTTTTGCGCACGTCGACTTGCCCCCAATGGGCGGCCCTCGAACCCGACATTTCAAGCGCGGCCCGCAAATATGGGAGAAGCGGCTCGGTCTACGAGGGGCCCGTTCGTACCCAGCAAGCGCTGGATCTCTCTATGATGCTGGACTTTTACGGCGTGACTCGGGAAACCGGCTCAGAGCAGAAGTGGCTCGAACAAGTCGCAGGGCTCATCCGCGATGGCTTCCCCTCCTTGAAAAAAAACAACCCTTCTGCTGACACCTCGCGTGGGATTCGCGAACTGCAGCAGGCAGCCCTACAAACACTTGCAGGCATCACAACCCCTCCAACACCTACTGTCGTTCAAGCGCCTGCGCCGGTAACCACCGCCAAGCCGCCCGTCGCCAGCCCCGTGAGCGACATCGCCCACCGTCTGTTTAACGCAGAGCCCGGGTTGCAATCGGTCGTATCGGGATTACTCAAGGACGCCATCGATGCGTCATTGAACCTCGACGTGGAGCAGTTGGCGTTCGCCGTTCCCGATCCGGACAATCCAGGTGAGCACATTGAAACACCGCTGATGGAAATGATCATCAGCCATGTCGCTGGAGGCGCCGCGCCGGTTTTCGACAGCGCTGGCAAATTCGTCGATACGCGCGAGGACGTGATCGCCCGTACCGGCAAACCTGCGGGTACTGCACTTCCTATCGATAGGTCAGCGCTACAGAAGGCTATGAGCGAGTTGCCCGGCAAGCTGAACGAAACGCTTCGAGCGGCAAAGATCACGTATTGGAATGAGCCGCCGTTCAATGAGCCGGCCCCTGGGCTGAGTGCCGACACAGCGCTCAGTGTCACCCCGATTTACGCGGGTAGTCGGCGGTCAATGCTCGGCCAACTGCTGCACAGCAACCTGCGCCTGGCCAGTTTAAAATCTCCAGGTCTCAATGACATACAGCGCGAAACACTGGATACGGTAGCAAGGTTTCCCCACGGGTACCTCAACCCCACAGACAACTCCAAGACAACCATTCACTTCATGGTCCGCACTGACCCGGCCAACCCAGACAGCCCGAACGTTCAAACCCCTAACCTGTTCATCGAACGCAAGGCTGGGGATCGCACCCTCGCAGTGCTGATGTGCGAACCCAGCGGAAAGGTTACCCCTTATGCTTCCCTGGATGCTGCCCAGCAGGCCTGGGAACAGCAAAACCCCGAGGCGCAACCACCGACCCGCACCAACAAGCCCAGCCTGAAAGCCTTCGACGCTGATGCGTTCTACCTGCAAGCGAACGTCATGATTAACAACGGGGACGCCAACGCCGACACTGATCCCGCGCTGATCGTGGCGCGACCATCCCAAGAGTCCGGGCTCAAGCGTCCCGAATGGTCGAAAACCGCCTCGGATGCCAATCGCTTTATTTACCATGACCTGCTTCTGGAGATGGCGGGCTTCGAGCGCCGGCACAAGGGCAAGAGCTTTGGCAGTGATATTCCGGACATTAGCACTTATATCCAGGAACAGATCAAAGCCCTCAACCCTCCACCCTTTCACTATGACATCAAGGATCTGGAAGTCATCTTTCACACTCCCTATGGCGCCCCGGCCAGCGGATTCGGATCAACCCAAACCACCACCCTGCCCTTCACCGAAACCTTTGTACGCAACCTTTCAGGATTACCAAAAGGTCGGGTGGAGGTGCGTCACAAACCGACGGGCATTCATCTAGCCAAGCTCGGAAAAGAGGGCGAACTGGGTAAGCTGATTCAGCAAATCGATGCCGGCAAGAACTACCCCGAATTAGTCAGGCGCGAGCTGCTCGACGATCCTGAAAAAAAAACCAGCCGCCAAGCGCTGTTCGCCGAGCAAGTCCCGATTGAACTGAAAATGAGGGCCCTGGAACTGACGGCCAAAGGCGAGGCTGGCTTCGATAACGCCATGGGTTTTCGTTACCTCCAGGCAATACTGGATCCAACGCCAGGGAAGAAGTTCGTCAATGGCAACGAAATCACCGTGCGCCCGTTGGCGCTCATGCGCCTGCCCGGCGCGGTGCCCGATGTGGTCGAAAACATGTTCCTGATCGAACCCAAAGACACCACAGTCGGCCCGCACATTCTTTATCGCCCGTTGAATTCCAGCGCACCCCTGCTGCAGTTTCCTTCGCGCCAGGCGCTAATGGAGTCTGTCCAGACACAGAAGGAGCTACAAAAAGACATTCTTGCCTGGCTGCCTGATGAGACAACCCGCGCCGTCTACAGGCACGATGGCTTTCGCGAACCGCATATGCCGACATATACGCCCGTGTTCACGCCTGCGCCGCCCACACTGGCGACTCACGACCTGTCGTCCGAGCTGCAAACCGGGCAACTGATGAACTACTTGTATGAAGCAAATTCAAGGGCGCTGACATCGCTGGCCGAACACCAAGCCGTATCCAACGGGGAAAGTCGCTGGGAAGGGATTAAAGAAGGGGCAGGCCTATTACTCAATACGGCATTTCTGTTCATGCCAGAGAGTGCCTTTTTAATCGGTATGCCGTTTCAGGCAGACAGCATCATAAGTGATATCAAGACGCTTGCCGGGAGCAGGGAAGGAAACAAAGAAGCAGCCGCAACAGATTTATTTATCAACATAGCGATGTTAATGCTTCACCTCGCAAGAGCACACCCCACTCAAACCTCCTCACGTACTGGAGTCGCGGCCATTCATACGGTACCGCAGGAAACACGCGTAGGTGATTTACCGGCGGCGCCTTCGCCTGAGTCAGCATTACGTGAAGTGATTCGGTTGGGCGGTCCATGGAGGGGTTTCAAGGCCATCGATGGCGACATACAAACCTTCGAGGATATTTACAAAGGCGCCCCACGACTCAATATATTCGGACATGGGACTGAACCGGCCACCGGAGAGCCCGCGAAAGTCGTAGGCGCAAACGGCAAGTTCTATTCGGCGCAAGACATCGTCAATAAACTTCGTGCGGAAAAAATTGACTTCAGCAAATATAAAAACATTGTGCTTCGCGTCTGCTATTCCGGCGCAAACGGCCCGAACTCGCTGGGTGATGAAATCTCCAACCTGACCAACATACCCACCAAGTCATTCGCAGGTCCTGTGCACATGGATTATTTTTTGGGCAAAGACCCAATAGGCCTGTTCAAAACGTACTATCGGGAATTCAAAGCGAAATACCCCACGCTTTCTCCACGCGACATAAAGTTGCTCGCTGATTCGAAAGTGAGGTTGGATTTTGCCAAGAACAACCACCTTAATACGGTGGAAAAGACATCAGGAACGCTGCTGCGATTCAATATTGGCACCCAGAAAGAGCCTGAGATGGTTCAAGAACTTGTCGATTACCGGCCACATTACTCCTACCCTGCCCTGCACGCGGCCCACGTGTTGCCAGCCAATTCAACCCGGTAGCCTGTTGCGGCAGGTTTGCCAACACAACCCTGCCGTTTGATTACCAAGATGCAAACACGGCGTCAGGCCAGCGCCGTTTTCGCAGACGCCACCCTAGGCGTGGCACCGACCACGAAGTCCTCCTTGCGCAACAGCACCAGCGCTACCAACGACACCACCCCGGTCGCTACATAGAAATACCACGGCGAAGTAATGTCGCCTGTCACCTTGATCAACCAAGTGGAAATCAACGGCGCACTGCCGCCAAACACCGCGACGGGCACGTTATACGCCACGGCAATCCCAGTGGAGCGAATCCGCGTCGGCAACAGCTCACTCATCAACGCATAGGTTGACGACGCGTACAGCCCGAACAGAATCGCCACCGCCATCAACGGCGCGAAGAAGGTCGCCGGGGTGGCGGTCGGGGCGGATTTGAACAGCCAGAACATCGCCAGGGTCGCCAGCGTGCCGATCACCATCAGGAACGGCTTGCGCCCGTATTTATCGGTAAAGGCCCCGCCAAACGGCATCACGAAAGCCGCCGAGAAGCTGGCGACGAACACATAGAGCAAGGTGGTGCCGCTGTCGAACTTGAGGATCTTGGCCATGTAGGTCGAGGCGAAGGTCAGCACCAGGTAAAAGATCGAGCTGTGCAAGGTGATGATAAAGAACACCAGGGCAATCGCCCGCTTCCACTGCCAGACCTCACGCAGCGGCGCCCGCGAAGTTTGCCCGGCGCGTTGCAGGGCGAGGAACTCGGGGCTGTCTTCGAGCTTGAGGCGAATGTACATGGAAATAAAGCCCAGGGGCGCGGCGATCAGGAACGGTACGCGCCAGGCCCATTCCTGCATGACCTCGGCGCCCAGCACCCAGGTCATGCCGTTGGCCACGGCGCCACCGAGCAGCAGGCCGAGCACGGCGGTAACCATCAGCCAGCAGGTGGCAAAGCCACGGCGACCGGGGCCGGCGTATTCAGAGATGAAGCTGGTGACGGTACCGATTTCGCCGCCCGCCGAGAAGCCCTGCACGCAGCGCACCAGAATCAACAGGATCGGTGCGGCGATGCCCAGGCTGGCGTAGGTCGGCAACAGGCCCAGCATCACCGTGGAGCCGGTCATCATCACCAGCGCCATGATCAGGGTTTTGCGCCGGCCGATCTTGTCTGCCAGCGGGCCGAAGAACAGCCCACCCAGAGGGCGGATAAAAAAGCTCAGCGCAAACGCGGCAAAGCTGGCCAACAGGCTGGTGGTGGGGTCATCGGAGACGAAGAACGCCTGGCCGATATAGACCGCGAGAAAGCCATAGACGCCGTAGTCGTACCACTCGATCAAGTGGCCGGAGGTGGCGCCCAGAAACGCACGGCGGCGCTTGCGGACGGTGTCTTGTGCGGGATTGCCCATCGTGGGGACTCCTTGTCTGATTATCGATCCATGTTAAAGCGCGGCGATACTCGCGGTTTGCAGCCAATGCCGCAAGTCGGTCTTGAGAATCTTGCCGTAGCTGTTCTTCGGCAAATCGCTGCGCCACACATATTTTTTCGGCTTTTTGAACGAGGCCATGCGCGCCAGGAACCACGCCGTCAGCTCGCCTTCGTCCAGCGGCTGGCCGCTGCGGGTCACCACGAAGGCCACCACCGACTCCCCCCATTGCGCGTCGGGCTCGCCCACCACGCACACTTCGAACACCTCGGGATGCTGGGCCAGCACTTCCTCGACTTCACGGGGGTACACGTTGCTGCCGCCACTGATGATCACGTCCTTGGAGCGATCCGTCAGGGTCAGGTAGCCGGCCGGGTCGAGGTAGCCGATGTCGCCGGTCAGCAGCCAACCGTCCACCAGCGTCTGGCGCGTGGCCTGCGGGTTGCGCCAGTAGCCCTGCATCACCGTGGCGCCACGCACCGCGATTTCACCGCGCTCGCCGGTGGGCAGTGGCTGGTGCTCGGCATCGAGAATGCGGATCTCGACACAGGCTTGCGCGTGGCCCACCGAGGCGGCCAGGGTGGCCCAGTCGGGGCGCTGGCGCTCGGCGATCAAGGCGCGGGGCAAGACGCTGATGGTCATCGGGCTCTCGCCCTGGCCGTAGATCTGCACCAGGCGCGGGCCGAAGGTGTCGACTGCTTCGCGCAGGTCGGCGAGGTACATGGGGCCGCCGCCGTAGACGATGGTCTTGATGCCGGCGCCGTGATAATCCTGGCGCCGGGCCTGTTCGACCATGCGCTTGACCATGGTCGGCGCAGCAAACAGCGACACCTGGCCCATGTGCTCGGCCAGCCCGAACAGCTCGGCGGCATCGAAGCCATGGGAGGCCGGCACCATATGGCGGGCGCCGCAGCGCACATGGATGAAGTTGTACAGGCCGGCGCCGTGGGACATGGGCGCGGCATACAGCGCCGCATCGTCGGCGCTCACTTGATCGACATCCGTGGCGTAGCACAGCGACATGGCGATCAGGTTGCCGTGCGACAGCATCACGCCCTTGGAGCGCCCGGTGGTGCCAGAGGTATAGAACAGCCAGGCGAGGTCGTGATCCTGGCGGGGCACCGGCTGTTCCAGGCTGGGCCAACCATGGCTGGGCGGCAGCGGGTGGCCGTCCAATTCCGTGCAATGCGCGGGCAAATCCCGCGATGAAAACACCTGGCCGCCGTCGGTAAAGATCAACCGCGCCTCGGCATTATCGGCAATCCACGCCGCTTCGCTGGGGTGCAGCTTGGCGTTGATCGGCACCGCCACCCCGCCCATCCACCAGATGGCGTAGAGCAGTTCCAGGTAGTCGCAGCTGTTTTTCATCAGCAGCGCCACCGCGTCTCCCGGCACCAGGCCATGCTGCTCCACCAGGTGCGCGGCGCGTTGGCGCACGTGGGCGGCGAAGGTGGCGTAGTCGGCCACTTGCACGCTGCCGTCGAACAATGCCGGGCGTTGCGGGGCCCGACGCTGGGTGTCGTGCAGCCAGTTGGCAATGTTCATGACTCAGCTCCGGCGTGCCTGCAGGACCGAGGCGTAGTTGGCCACCGCCATGCCGCCCATGTTGAACACCAGGCCGAACTCCGGGTTGGGCACCGCCAGGCCAATCGGCTCGCCGGTCAATTGCCGGAACGCCAAGGCATGCATGGACACCCCCGTGGCGCCGACGGGGTGCCCCTTGGCCTTGAGCCCGCCGGAAAGGTTCACCGGCAAGCGCCCGCCGGCGCGCACCACCCCGCTGTCGAGCACGCGATGGCCTTCGCCCTTGGGCGCCAGGCCCATGGCTTCATAGATCAGCAACTCGGCAATGGTGAAGCAGTCGTGCACTTCGGCGAAGCTCAGGTCAGCCAGGGTCACATTCGCCCCGCGCAGCGCTGCATGGATCGCGCGTTGCGGGCCCTCAAAGGCCAGAATGTCGCGCTGGGCGATGGGCAAGGTGTCGTTGACCTGGGTCATCGCCCGGATTTGCACCTCGCGACGGAACGCCCGCGCACGTTTGGGCGAGGCGAGGATGATCGCGGCTGCGCCATCGCTGATCAGTGAGCAATCGGTCAGGCGCAGGGAGTCAGCCACGAACGGGTTGCTTTGGGACACGTTGTTGCAGTGTTCGAAATTCATCTCCCGATGCATCTGCGCCAGCGGGTTGGCCATGGCATTGGAGTGGTTTTTGGTAGCGATGGCCGCCATCGAGCCCAGCGGGCAGTGGTAACGCTCGGCGTATTGGCGGGCGGCGCGGCCGAACAACTGGGGGAAACTCAGGCCGGCTTCGGCCGGGTCGTTCTGGTAGCCGGCCCCGGCCAAGGCTTGGGTGACCGCGGCAGTGCTGGTGTGGGTCATCTTCTCGGCGCCCACCACCAGCACCAGCTCAGCGCTGCCGGAGAGGATCGCATTGACCCCCGCCTGGATCGCTGCCGAGCCGGACGCACAGGCGTTTTCACAGCGAGTAGCCGGTTTGAAGCGCAGCCCGGGGTCGGCTTGCAATAGCAATGAAGCGGCAAACCCGTCGGGCACCAGCCCCGAGTTGAAATGGCCGAGGAACAACGCATCGATTTGCGACGCATCAATCTCGGCGTCGCTCAGGGCTTCTCGGGTAACCTGGACGATCAGGTCTTCCAGCGTCGTGCCTTCCAGGCGACCAAAGCGGGAGTGACCAGCGGCAACAATGGAGACGCAATCAGCAGGCATAATCAATTTCTTCTGTTCTTGATTCGGACTTTACTTACAATGACCCACCCCTGATCGTGCGCCAATTCGTGTAACTACTTACACGGGTAAGTAGCGCCCCAGGGCATTGAACAACGAGGCAGGATGCCCCATGACCGCGCTAGCCCAGCAATTTCCCGACCTCGAACGCCTGGCGTTCAAGCTGTCCCCTGCCCCGCAGATCGTCACCAGCGACCGCGTGATACTGGACTGCAACGACGCTTTCCTGAAGCTGTTCGGCTATACGCGCGACGCACTGGTCAACCAGCTGACTCTGCTGATCTACCCGTCCCAGGCCGACTACCACGCCATCGGCAAGCGCAGCCATGACTGGCTGCTCGACAGCGACAACGGCTTTTATTCCGATGAACGCTTCATGCAGCACCACAACGGCGAAGTATTCTGGGCCAAGTCCCACGGCTACACCCTCACCCCCAAAGACCCGTTCAAGCTGATGATCTGGCACTTCGAACGCCTGGACCGCATGCACCAGGGCACCGGCGACCTCACGCCCCGGGAGCGGGAAATCGCCATGCACATCGTCAACGGGTTCAAATCCAAAGAAATTGCCCTGTGCCTGGCGATCTCCCACCGCACCGTTGAGGTGCACCGGGCGCGGTTGATGAAGAAACTGCAGGCCAAGACGGTGGTGGAGTTGGTGTCGAAGATCATTATGGTGGCCTGACAGATAAAGGCTGTTTAACCGATGCCCCGCCATCCAAATGTGTGGGCAGCTCCAATGCCGAACAGTCAAGCGAACGCAATGCCCAACGCAACGAAGATCAAATGTGGGAGCTGGCTTGCCTGCGAAAGCGGTCGTGCAGTGATAGATGCAGTGACTGAAACGTCGTCATCGCAGCATAGGTATCTACACAACTGTGCAGTTCGCCGCAGCCACCGGTAACTACGATGCGAAGCGAGCCGCTCTTGATCTGCTTTTGATCTTGATCTCAGGCGCCCC
>JACRYN010000036.1_pt1 | contig 54218 bp, 47 predicted proteins | sample 8023231 | NCBI WGS metagenome assembly JACRYN01 (sample SAMN15756473, study PRJNA655841) | gut metagenome | isolation source: fecal sample D84 from domestic dog with diarrhoea | host: Canis lupus familiaris | place: South Africa: Mmabatho, Mahikeng | collected 2019-09
TTGCTGTGGCGAGGGAGCTTGCTCCCGTTCGACAGCGCAGCTGGAGCCGGCTTTTTGGGGGCGCTACGCACCCCAGCGGGAGCAAGCTCCCTCGCCACAAAAGCCAGCTGCCGCAGGATTTTTGCTGTGTTTTCAAACCAGCGTTCGCTGCACTTCGCAGATCGTTTCTTCAAGGCTGCCCATGTGCAAATTCAACACCCGCTCCACCGGCGCCTGATGCATCGGCCAATGCAGCGCCATGCTCCCCACCAATCGGCCATTGGCGCGCACCGGCAAGGCCACCGCCCGGATCAGGAACGGCAAACGCACCGGGTATTCCCAATAGCCCTCGGTACGCTGTCCGAAGCCCTGGTGCTGGGTTTGCTCGCATGCGCGATAGTGCTCGTCTGCCGCCACATGATTGCGGCCTGCCAGGCGCTGTACTTCGTCAGCCGGCAATTGCGTCAGGCAAGCCTTGCCCATCGCCGAGTGGAACAGGCTGGCGTACTGGCCGACGATCTGGCAGTTGTTCGGGTACAGCTTGCGCAACACGCTGGGGATCGCGCTTTCCATGACCTCCAGGCGCTCGCCATCGAAGCACGACAAGTCCACCACCAGCCCAGTGCGCTCGCTGAGCTCCAGCAACCAAGGGGCGGCGCTCTCCACCACCTGGCGCTTGAAGCGTTGCTGGGTATCGCCAAACAAGCGCCGGGCACGCAGGCGGTAACGCCGATCGCTCAGGCCGCGGTAGACCCACCCCTGTTCCTGCAAGGTCAGCAACATGCGCGACACCGTGGCCTTGGGCAGCTGCGTGAGGTAGTGCAGTTCTTCCAGCCCCAGGGCCTGGTGCTCGCCCAGCAACTCGACGATTGCCAGAGCGCGCTCAACCGAGCGTACGGTGCCTGTCTCCATATTCGATCTCCCTGTTGCTGGTGGATGATCTTTTTTCACAGCAAGATACAGGCCCGGTCAGCGCTCAACGGGTCGTTGCAAGGCACGCCGGTGGCCGGCGTTGTACCCATTGGGTCAGTTGTTCATGGGCATAGGCCAATTGCAGCACGGCCCTGTCGGCCTGGGCCGGGCCAATGATTTGCAGGCCCATGGGCAAGCCCTGAGGGTTGAAGCCCGCCGGGATGCTCATGCTCGGCAAACCGGCGAGGGTCGGGCCGATCACCACTTCCATCCAGCGGTGATAAGTGTCCATTTCACGCCCGCCCACGAGGCGCGGCCAAGGCTGTTGTGCATCGAAAGGGAACACCTGGGCGGTGGGCAACAGCAGGAAATCGTAACGTTCGAACAGCTTGCCCAAAGCGCGGTACCACTGACTGCGGTCCACCGACGCCTGGTAAACCTGCTGGGCACTCAAGCCCTGGCCGCCCTCCACTTCCCATTGCGCTTCGGGCTTGAGCAACGCGCGCTTTTGCGGGTTGGCGTAGGCCGCGCCGAGGTTGCCGTGCACCAGCCAATGGCGGTGTACCAACCAGCAGCGCCACAGGCGCGCCATGGAAAAGTCCGGTTGGCAGCTGTGCACTTCACAGCCCAACCTGGCGAAATCATCCAGCGCCGCTTCGCACAGGCTCATCACGCCATCATCCATCGGCAGATAACCGTTGTAGTCCCCCAGCCAACCGAGGCGTGCGCCGTTGAAGTCGCGTTGCAACGGCTGGCCCAGCACAGCGGGATCGTCCCTGGATGACAACGGCGCCCGGGGATCGTAACCGGACTGAATGCTCAGCAACCGCGCCACATCCGTTACGCTGCGCCCCATCGGGCCTTCGGTGCCCAATTGCTGCACGAACAGTTCCGGCATCGGCCCGTGAGGCACCCGCCCCTGGGAGGGGCGCAAGCCGAACACGTTGTTGAACGCCGCCGGGTTGCGCAGCGAGCCCATCATGTCGCTGCCGTCGGCCACCGGCAGCATGCGCAGCGCCAGGGCCACCGCCGCTCCGCCACTGCTGCCACCCGCCGCCAGGCGTGGGTCATAGGCATTGCCGGTGGTGCCAAACAGCGTGTTGTAGGTGTGGGAGCCCAGGCCGAACTCCGGCACGTTGGTCTTGCCGATGATGATCGCGCCACTGGCCCGCACCCGCGCCACGCTGATGGCGTCTTCGTTCGGTACATGCTCGGCGAACAGCGGTGAGCCCAGGGTGGTGCGCAAACCCTGGGTGGCCGCCAGGTCCTTGATGGCCTGGGGCATGCCATGCATCCAGCCACGGGAATGGCCCCGGTCCAACTCACGATCACAGGCTCTCGCCTCGGCCAGCACGGCCTCGCTTTCGCGCAACGACACCAGCGCATTCACGCCAGGGTTAAAGCGCTGGATCTGCGCCAGGTACGCCTGCATCACCTCTTCGCACGATACCTGCCGCCCATGGATGGCCCGCGACAGCTCAGTGGCATCCCAATCAACAATACTCAAGGCTTCACCTCTCTGGAAAACGGCAGCGGCTTGCTCGCCCGGGGTGCCTCGCGCATGCAGTAAGTGCCCAGCAGCGTCAGCACGCACGCAAACAATACATAAAACGACGGCGCCACCGGCGTGCCCAGCACCTTGCTCAGCCAGGTCACGATCAACGGCGCGAAACCACCGAACACCATCACCGCCACGTTATAGGCCACCGACACACCGGTGGAACGCACCTCAATGGGAAACTGCTCGGCCAATGCCGTCGGCGCTGGCCCGAAGAACCCGCCAATCGCCGTGCACAACATCACCTGCATCACCAGCAGGCGCTCGATGGACGGCGCGGCGGCCACCCACACATACAACGGGTAGACCATCACGAAGAACGCCAGGGTGAAGGCCATCAACACCGGTCGCCGTCCCAATCGATCCGAGAGCAGGCCGGACAAGGGGATCACCACGGTCATCAGCGCCACCGCAAACATCTGCACCATCAGCACCTGGTCCAGCGGCAGGCCGAGGTTCTTGTGGGCGAAGGTCGGCATGTTCACCAGCACCACGTAGAACGACACCGTCGCCCCGCAGGCCAGGCCCATGGACACCAGGATGCTGCGCCGATGGTCACGCAGCACTTGCATGAGGCTCGGCGCCGGGCCGGTGGCGTTTTTACGCGCCTGGATGAACTCTTCCGGGTCTTCCATGTGCCGACGAATCCACAACCCCACCGGGCCGATCAACAAGCCCAGCACAAACGGCAGGCGCCAGCCCCACAGGTCGAGGGTTTCGGGCGAAAAGAAATGCGTGACCAACGCCACCATCGCCGCCCCGCCGAACACCGCCAGGCATTGCCCTACCAATTGCCAGGAGCCATACAAGCCCTTGCGATGGGCAGGTGCGCTCTCCACCAGAAATGCCGTGGCGCTGGCATATTCACCGCCGGTGGCAAACCCCTGAAGCATCCGCGCCACCACAATCAGCAACGGCGCACCCATGCCAATGGCGGCGTAGCTCGGCGCGAAGGCGATCAGCGCAATGGACACGGTCATTAGCCGGATAATCAACTGCATCGCGGCTTTGCGGCCTTTGCGGTCGGCATAGATACCCAACAGGATGCCGCCCACCGGACGCATGAAAAAGCCCACGCCAAAGGTGGCCAGGGCCATCAGCAGCGACGCGTATTCGTCTTCCGAGGGGAAGAACTGCCGGGCGATGATACTGGCGAGAAAGCCGTAGACGATAAAGTCATACCATTCCAGCGCGTTGCCGATCACGGCCGCCACCACTTGGCGGGTGCGGGAAACGCCAGGCTTTGAAGTCTGCATGAGGAACACTCCATTCAACCGATATAGGGAAAGGGTCCAGCGGCAGAAAAAGATGAGGTCGTCAGGCAGGCTTGAGCCAGCTCTCGGCCAGCGCGCCCCAGTAGGCTGCGCCGGTCAGCAGGATGTCGTCGTTGAAGTCATAGGCGGGGTTGTGCACCATCGGTCGCGACACGCCGTTGCCGATAAACAGGTAACTGCCGGGGCAGCGTTGCAGCATCCAGGCGAAGTCTTCGCTGCCCATCAGCGTGCGGGTGTTCCCATCCACAGCGTCGGCACCGAGCAAGGCCACACCGACCTGGCGGGCGAATTCGGTTTCTTCGGCGTGGTTGACCAGTACCGGGTAGGCCGGGCGGTGTTCGACGTGCACGGTGCAGCCGAAGCTGGCGGCCTGGGTGTGGATGATCGCGTTGACCCGTTCCAGCATCTGTTCGCGCACCGTGGGGTTGAGTGCGCGCAAGCTCAGGCGCAGCAGCGCTTGCTGGGGAATCACGTTGGCGGCCTGGCCGGCTTGCAGCGCACCGACCGTAACCACGGCGGCTTCCTGGGTATCGATATTGCGCGCTACTACCGTCTGCAAGGCCATGACCATACTCGCTGCAGCCACCAGTGGATCGACCGTGAGGTGCGGCATGGAACCATGGCCGCCGACGCCTTCAAGGGTGACAGTGAGCAAGTCCTGGGACGCCATCATCGGGCCAACTCTTAATCCCAAATGCCCCGCCGGCAAGCCCGGCATATTGTGCATGCCGAACAGGCCGTCACACGGGAAGCGCTCCAGCAAACCATCCGCCAACATCGCCTCGGCACCGCCCTGGCCTTCTTCGGCGGGTTGGAAAATCAGGTTCAAAGTGCCGTCGAATTGCCGCGTCGCCGCCAAGTAACGCGCGGCACCGAGCAACATGGTGGTGTGGCCGTCATGGCCGCAGGCGTGCATGCAGCCGGCATGTTGGCTGGTGTAGGCCGCGCCGGTGTTTTCGATGATGGGCAAGGCGTCCATGTCGGCGCGAATCCCCAACGTGCGCGAGCTGTTGCCATTGCGCAACACACCGACCACACCGGTCCTGCCGATGCCGGTGTGCACCTCGTAACCCCACTCCTTGAGTGACTGTGCGACCAGCGCTGAGGTGCGGTTCTCTTCAAAGCCGAGTTCGGGGTGGGCGTGGATATCGTGACGCACAGCGTGCAAGTCGCTGGCAACGTCGCTGAGCCAATCCAGGATGTGCTGGTGCGGGCGCATGGTGATTCTCCTCACAGGCGGGTGGTCCCGTTCTTGTTGGCGACACATCGACAGCTAAGCGCGATGTGCGCGTGAGGACAATCAAAGGTGGTTCCACCCTGTGGAACCTGAGGCCAACCATTTTCTTAAAATCTCTGGAGATCAAAATGTGGGAGGGGGCTTGCCCCCGATGACGGACTGTCAGCCAAAACATTTCCAACTGACCCACCGCTGCCGGGATCAACAGCGAAATGCCACCGGTTGCGAGGCCACGTACATAGCGTTAATCTCCCCACCGTCGCTGCTCATCAACGACCGGGCGTGGAATCCCGAGAAAGAAGCTCATTTTGGTTGTACCAAAGGAGCAAGCTTATGCCGTACGAAATACCCTCAGCCGAAACCATCGGCGCCGCCACCTTCGCAGACTGCGGAGAAAACAAAAGCCACCTGAAACTGTTCCGCGTCAACGCCGGGGTTCCGCTTGTGGAAGCCCTCGAACACGCCTCCCACGTGCTCTACTACGCCAAAATGCTCTCCCTTGAAGCTGCCATGGACCGCAGGGCCGAGAGGTTTGCGTTCGCCTCGCATTACTTGGGCGAAATGGGCAAAGCCATCATCGACGACCTGCTGCTGGCGATGCAGCCCGGCACTCCACCTGTGCAATAAGTAATACGCGCCCGGTGCACGGCATCGGGCGCCGCAATCCCATCAGATTAATACGACGAAACTCACGGAATCGTCTGACTTTACCCTAAGTAAATCCCTCTCCAAAGTCTGGCTTGCCACTGACTCTCCCTTGCTCGTTTACCTCGATTGAAATGCGTCACGCGTTAGTTTTCTTGTCGAGACGAGGAGGAAAGTACGGCCAAAAAACTTAATGGATAAAGGGAAAAACAATGAGCGTAGGTTATTTCATTGGCCTGGGTGACAAGACCACCTGCGGCGGGGAAGTGCTGGACGGAGATAAAAGAGTCAACATCCATGGCCTTCTTCATGCCTGCGAAGGTGATCGAGTTACCTGTGGCAAGGATGGGCAAACTTATAAGATCGTCGGTGGCATTTCTTACATGAACAGTCATGGCCGGCTTATGGCCGGTACGTTGGATAGTTACAGCGACTGTCCCTGTAAAGCCGAGCTGATTCCTTCAGTGTTTTCAGCTCAATATGGTAAAGATAGCGGCGCTACGAACTCCGCCAGACGAGCAGCCGAACCGGTCCGAGCCACTACCAGTTGGGCGGCGCCTTCTCAAAGCGCTTACAAACCGCCAAGCCATTCAGTCCCGTCTGCATTTAACGGCCTATCGGGCCAGGAACCAGGTTTTTATATCGTGCCCAAAAGCACTACGCGCGAGGCTTTGGAGGCCACGCTTTTTCCAGTTCTTGACCCGGCTGTAATGCGCAAGTTTCAAACGCTGAATCCCAATACAGGTCACTTCAAAGCCGGCTCAATGGTCGTGCTCAGCGATCCGAACAACACCTCCTGCACTTATCAGGAAGCGCAGTTGATGCAGGCCGCTCAACAAGTCGATGCCTCCCTGGATTCCCTTACGCCGGACGAGGCCGACTTTCTGTATCGACACGGTGCCGAAATCGCCAGCTTCATAGGCCATACCTCAACCTGGCTCGGCGTGAGTGCGGTGGTGATGGAAACGCACCTGAATAACTTGCGCAACACCCTCCAGGCCATCGAGCGTCTACACCAACAAACTTATCGTCAGCACGGCCACCTTAAGTCGTCGCAGTTCTTCACGGATCGCCAGCGTCTTATGAGCCAGCTGGATGCTCATCTGTTGAATTCCACTCGGCTGCGTGGCCACACCACCCTGGGCGATCACCCCAAGTTGAAAACAGCCCTCGGCATTTCCAGTCGTAGCTTGGTGCACCATTGGGACAAGGCCGGTGCGCCGGGGCAGATTCCGGGATATGCCGCTCACGTGGAAGCAACGAGTCGTGCTACCCAATACATGAAGGCGGGCGGTTACATCGGGATTGGGATTGGCGGAGTGTCTTCGCTGATGGCTATTGAGCAGGTATGTAACGGCGAATCTGGGCCAGCTTGTGAGAAGGTCAAGTTTACTGAAGGCGGAAAATTTGGGCTTTCTACTGCCCTCGGCGTTGCAGGTGGCGCGATGGCTAGTTCTGCCAGTGGTCCGATCTGCCTGGCGATTGGCGTAGCCACTGGAGGTATCGGAGGCGTTGTATGCATCGCAGCTATAGTAGGGACAGGCGCATGGATGGGGACGACTGTTGGTAATATGACTGGCGAAGCTATCGGAGAAAAAATTTACGAAATGACTCAACCATGACCGGTATCGACACTTGGCCTCCCTGGGCTGCAATCTTTGTTTTGGGGGCCCCAGGTCTGCTCGCAGTTGCCGGGATTGCTCATAGTTTGCACCTGAGCCACCGTCATCTGGACGCATTAAAGGAGGCTTTGAAAAACAGTCGGTATATCTACCTATGGGGAGATAGCCTAGGAAAACGGGGCTTGATTTGGTCACTCTTGGAAATATCAAAAATCGCGGGGATGGTCGTGTGGCCGAGGGCTTATGTTCTTACAGGTGATGTAAATCCTGCTGATATCGAAACATTTCCAGCTCGTCTGAAACGGCGTCTGATCGTCAATATGACGCTGATGTTCACGTCATTCACATGGGGGGTAGTTGCCGCCATGCTTGTGAAGTTCAGGTAGCTCAAACGGGCCTCAGCCGAGGTCCGACATCAGCAAAAAACCAGCGCCGTTGCGTCCGCCAGCGCATATCCCCTGTGGGAGCGGGCTTGCTCGCGAATGCGCAATACCAGCCAATACATGTGTTGACTGACCCACCGCATTCGCGAGCAAGCCCGCTCCCACAGGAGGTGATGGGGTGTGTCAGGGAGTCAGGCGGCAGCCTTGGCGGTTGCCTATCCATCGCGCTGTATGCGTACGCCCCAAACCACTCGCCGTTACTTCACTGCGCTCAGGCGTGTCGATAAACGCACTGATGGGCACGTACTGCTTCACATACCCCAGGCAATACTGCGCCGGGTTGTTGGCCACGTACCGGCACGAGCAGTACTCCTTGGCGGTGTACGCCGCGATGATGTCGGGGAAGGCTTGCAGGTTGACGCGCTCGTGCCAAACCCAGCCGAACAATGCGAAAAGCAACACCAGTAAAACGCTGATGAACGGATGACGACGGATCATGAGCGCACCGCCGCCAGCACGCGTTTGAGCAGTTCGTTATGCCGGTAACTGCCATCCCGATCATCGCCGTAACGCACGATCACCAGGTGTTCGTCGGGCAGCACAAACAGCGCCTGGCCCCAGTGCCCCAGCGCGGCGAAGGTAGTGGCCGGTGCGTCGGGCCAGGGTTGGGGGGCGCCGGTGTTGAGCCACCAATGGCCGCCCGGCACAGCTTCATCCTGGCCGACTTTGTAGCGGTCGAAGGGCCGGCGGTTGAAGGTGACCCAGTCCTTGGGCAGCAGTTGCCGCACGCCCCAGCGCCCATCCCGCGCCATCAGTAAACCTACTCGTGCCAGATCCCGGGCCGTGAGGTAGGCATAGGACGACGCGACAAACGTTTCATCGGCGTCGGTTTCCCAGGTTGCGTCGCGAATGCCCAGGGGCTGGAACAGCGCGTCCCACGGGTAGGTCATGTAGGCCTTGTGGCCGAGCATGCCCTTGAGCGCAGCGGACAGGATAGTGCTGTCGCCACTGGAATAACGGAAAGCCTGGCCAGGAACGGCGGCGGCCTCGGTATCCGCCGCGAATTGCGCCATGTCGGTGTGGCCACGGGTGTAGAGCATCGCCACCACCGAGGATTTCAACGGGGCGTACTCGTAGTCTTCCTGCCAGTCCAACCCGGAGGCCCAGTGCAGCAGGTCGGCCATGCTCACTTTGGGGTGCTGCTTCATCGGTGGGTAGAAACGTGCGACAGGGTCGCCGAGTTTGAAGCGGCCTTGCCCGTAGGCCACGCCCAGCACGGTAGCCATCAGGCTTTTGCTGACGGACCAGGTCAGGTGCGGTGTGCTGGCAGTGGTGGGCGCGGCGTAGCGTTCATAGATGATTTCGCCATCCCGAATGACCAGCAACGCATCGGTGCGAATACCGTTGCGGGTGGCATCGTCACGAGGTGGGAAAGCGTAGGCGTCCAGGGCATCGACAGCGGGACCGGTGAGGGTTGTGCCCACGGCCCACTCCTTTTCAGGCCAGATTTCAGCGCGAGCATTCACGGCGACAAACAGCAGGGCAACGCACAACAGGCCTCGGACCATGGACGCAAACTCAAGGGGGCATTCAAGCCCGCGAGCCTAGCTCACGCCAGTGACAGATTTGCGACAAGGGGGCTGTCATCCAACCGTCACCGTAACTTCATGGAGCTGACACCGAGGCTACATAGCCTGACTTTGGACAACAAAGTCGACTGGCCGCAACCTGGCCGGCACCCGGAGACTCGCTATGACTCAGATCGCCCGCATCAGCGACAAAGGCAATGAACGCCGTCTGCAAGCCGAACGCCTGGTAGGCGCACAGGCATTGCAGGAAGCCCAGGCCCTGCGGTTCAACGTGTTCAGCGGCGAGTTCAACGCCAAGCTGAAAGGCGCGGAATTGGGTCTGGACATGGATGACTATGATGTTCACTGCAGCCATATCGGCGTGCGGGATTTGAACAGCGGTCGACTCGTCGCGACTACCCGTCTGCTCGACCACCAGGCCGCCAGCACCCTGGGCCGGTTCTACAGTGAAGAAGAATTCAGCCTGCATGGCCTGCTGCACTTGCAGGGCCCGATCCTGGAGATTGGCCGCACCTGCGTCGACCCGGCCTATCGCAATGGCGGCACCATCGCGGTGTTGTGGGGCGAGTTGGCCGAAGTGCTCAACCAGGGCGGCTACAGCTACCTGATGGGCTGCGCGAGCATCCCGATGCACGATGGCGGCATCCAGGCCCACGCGATCATGCAGCGCTTGCGCGAGCGCTACCTGTGCAACGAACACCTGCGCGCCGAACCGAAAAAACCACTGCCGGCCCTGGACTTGCCGTCCAACGTCATCGCCGAAATGCCGCCGCTGCTCAAGGCCTACATGCGCCTGGGCGCGAAGATCTGCGGCGAGCCGTGCTGGGATGAAGACTTCCAGGTAGCAGACGTGTTTATCCTGCTCAAGCGCGACGAGTTGTGCCCGCGTTACGCGCGCCACTTCAAGGCGGCCATGTGATGAACCGCCTGCGCATTTACGGGCGCATCGCCCGCGTGCTGTTGGTGGTGGGGCTGGGGTTGAGCATGGCCAGTGTGTTTGGCCTGTTCGAGCGCCTGGGCGTGGCTAACTCGATGGTGCGGCGCCAGCGTTGGTCGCGCTTCTTTATGGCGCGACTGACCAACGCCCTGCCCTTTCGCGTGACGGTGCATGGCGAGTTGCCGCAAACGCCGATGCTGTGGGTGAGCAATCATGTGTCGTGGACGGATATTCCGTTGCTGGGCATGGTGGCGCCGATGTCGTTTTTGTCCAAGGCCGAGGTGCGCACCTGGCCGGTGGCCGGCTGGCTGGCGGCCAAGGCTGGCAGCCTGTTTATTCGTCGCGGATCAGGTGACAGCCAACTGATCCGCAAGCAAATGACCCGTCATCTGGAGCAACAGCACCCCTTGCTGATGTTCCCCGAAGGCACCACCACCGATGGGCGCGGCCTGCGCACGTTCCACGGGCGCTTGCTGGCCAGCGCGATCGATGCGGATGTATCACTGCAGCCGGTAGCGATTCGGTATCTGCGCGACGGCCAAGTCGACCCGCTGGCACCCTTTATTGGCGATGATGATTTGCTCTCGCACCTGATGCGCTTGTTTTCCAATGACCGCGGCGATGTGGAGATTCATGTGCTCAAGCCGATTGCCTGCGCCGGGCAGGAACGTGCGGCGTTGGCGTATCAGGCGCAGCAGGCGGTGCAGAAGGCATTGTTCGGCCCGGTGCCGGAAACCGAGCAAGTGGCCGCTCGGCCTGCATTCGCAGCCTGAAGCAATGTGAACTCAATCCAAATGTGGGAGCTGGCTTGCCTGCGATGGCGGTGGGTCAGCCATAACATCAACCGGTAGGCCGCTATCGCCGACAGGCCAGCTCCCACATTCAGATCTCAATAGTCAGTTGAGATTGCGCAAATTTCTGCAACTCTGGGTAGAACAGTCGAAAGTCCTCACTCAACGGCTCATACAAAACCCGCAACTCCTGCATCGCATACCCCAGTTCCTCAGGCTGTGTCAGCCGCCGCGAAATCCCGCGCAGCACCTGCTCCATCACCGCAAACTCGCGGTACGAGCCCAACCAATCATCCGCGGCCATATACGGCGCAATCTGCGCCAGCCGCCCCGGCAACGCGGGTTCGGCCGCCAACACCTGATACACATGCGACGTGAAACGCTCCAGGGGCTGGTCGGCATACAGCGCCCAATCACGCGCCAGGCAATGGTCAAAAAACACATCGAGCACGATGCCGGCATAGCGCCTGCGGGTCTGGCTGAAACGCGACAACGCCTCCCCCACCAAGGGGTGGCTGTCGGTGAACCGGTCGATGGAGCGATGCAACTGGATCGCCGCTTCGATTTGCGGGCTGAACTGGCCCTGCAGGCGGCCTTTGACGAAGTCGCCATAGAGACTGCCCAGCAATTGCGCAGGAAGTTGGCCGCCCAGGTGCAGATGTGCGAGATAATTCATGCTACGCAGTCTACCACTGCCACTCGCATATCGTTATAACCCGATATACCGATTTGGCCTGGCCTCAGATCAAAATCATATTGGTATATCGGAATATTACGATTTAAAGTTCGCCTCATCGCGATATAACGCTTTACGACACCGAGCACCCTGCCATGTCCATCGACCTCGACGAAATAATAAAAGCCCTGGCGCACCCAGTACGACGAGACATCCTCACCTGGCTCAAAGACCCGAAAGTGCAGTTCCCTGAGCAATTGCACAACCACGAATACGGCATCTGCGCCGGGCAGATCGACCAGCGCTGCGGCTTGTCCCAGTCGACGGTGTCGGCGCACCTGGCCACCTTGCAACGGGCGGGTCTGATCAGCAGCCAGAAGGCTGGACAGTGGCACTTTTTCAAGCGCAATGAGGAAGTGATCCAAGCCTTTCTCACTGCGCTCATTACCGAACTCAGCGCACCGTAATCATCAAGGACACGCCCATGCCACTCTCGCTACTCATACTGGCCCTGAGCGCCTTCGCCATCGGCACCACCGAGTTCGTCATCATGGGCCTGCTGCCCGATGTGGCGGCGGACCTGGGTGTGTCGATTCCCGGCGCCGGCTGGCTGGTCACCGGCTACGCCCTGGGCGTGGCCATCGGCGCACCGTTCATGGCACTGGCCACCGCCAGGCTGCCACGCAAGGCGGCGCTGGTAGCGTTGATGGGTATTTTCATTATCGGCAATCTGCTCTGTGCCCTGGCAAGCGACTACAACGTGCTGATGTTTGCCCGTGTGGTCACAGCGTTGTGCCACGGTGCCTTCTTCGGGATTGGCTCGGTGGTGGCGGCCAACCTGGTGCAGGCCAACAAACGTGCGTCGGCGGTGGCGCTGATGTTCACCGGGTTGACCCTGGCGAACGTGCTGGGCGTGCCCCTGGGTACGGCGCTGGGCCAGGAAGCCGGCTGGCGCTCGACCTTCTGGGCCGTGACCGTGATTGGCGTGATTGCCTTGATCGGCCTTATTCGCTTCCTGCCCGCCAAGCGTGACGAAGAAAAACTCGACATGCGCGCCGAACTGGCCGCCCTCAAGGGTGCTGGTATCTGGTTGTCGCTGAGCATGACCGCGCTGTTCGCCGCGTCCATGTTCACCCTCTTTACCTACGTCGCACCGCTGCTCGGCGATGTCACCGGCGTGTCGCCCAAGGGCGTGACCTGGACCCTGCTGCTGATCGGCCTGGGCCTCACCGTGGGCAACATCATCGGCGGCAAGCTGGCGGACAAACGCCTGGCGGCCACCCTGGTCGGCGTGTTCATCAGCATGGCGGTGGTGTCCACGGTGCTGAGCTGGACCAGCATTGCGGTGATACCGACTGAAATCACCCTGTTCCTGTGGGCCACTGCCTCGTTCGCCGCCGTGCCGGCGCTGCAAATCAACGTGGTGACCTTCGGCAAGGCCGCGCCGAACCTGGTATCCACCCTGAACATCGGTGCCTTCAACATTGGCAACGCCCTCGGCGCCTGGGTCGGCGGCAGCGTGATTGCCCACGGTTTCGGCCTGACCAGCGTGCCCCTGGCCGCTGCAGCACTGGCGATTTTCGCGCTGCTGGTGACCCTCATCACTTTCCGTCAGGGCGGCAATGCCGACCTGGCCCCTGCGACCAACTGATCAACTTGAAAGAGAAGGTGTTTTTTCCATGACGACTATTTTCGATCCGATCACCTTGGGCGACGTGCAGCTGTCGAACCGCATCATCATGGCGCCGCTGACCCGCTGCCGTGCTGATGCCGGGCGCGTGCCCAACGCGCTGATGGCCGAGTACTACGTGCAACGCGCCTCCGCGGGGCTGATCCTCAGCGAAGCCACTTCCGTGACGCCCATGGGCGTGGGCTACCCGGACACCCCCGGCATCTGGTCCAACGACCAAGTGCGCGGCTGGGCCAATATCACCAAGGCAGTGCATGGCGCGGGCGGCAAGATCTTCCTGCAGTTGTGGCACGTTGGTCGCATCTCCCACGAGTCCTATCTGAACGGGGAAACCCCGGTGGCTCCGAGCGCGGTCCAGGCTAAAGGCCACGTCAGCCTGGTTCGCCCATTGGCCGACTACCCAACCCCGCGCGCCCTGGAAACCGCTGAAATCGCCGACATCGTCGACGCTTACCGCACCGGCGCCGAGAACGCCAAGGCCGCCGGTTTCGACGGCGTGGAAATCCACGGCGCCAACGGCTACCTGCTTGACCAGTTCCTGCAGAGCAGCACCAACCAGCGCACCGACCAGTACGGTGGTTCCCTGGAAAACCGTGCGCGCCTGTTGCTGGAAGTCACCGACGCCGCCATCGAAGTCTGGGGTGCCGGCCGCGTGGGCGTGCACCTGGCACCGCGTGCTGACGCGCATGACATGGGCGACGACAACCTCGCCGAGACCTTCACCTACGTCGCCAGCGAACTGGGCAAGCGCGGCATCGCCTTCATCTGCTCCCGCGAAAAAGAAGGTGCGGATAGCCTCGGCCCACAGCTGAAAAAAGCCTTCGGCGGCGTATACATCGCCAACGAACGCTTCACCAAAGACAGCGCCAATGCCTGGCTGGCGGCGGGCAAGGCGGATGCAGTGGCCTTTGGTATTCCTTTCATCGCCAACCCGGACCTGCCGGCGCGACTGAAGGCCGATGCGCCGTTGAACGAGCCTCACCCTGAGACCTTCTATGGCAAAGGCCCGGTGGGTTACATCGACTACCCGACGCTGCCGATCTAACGTCATCCGCAAATACTGTAGGAGCGAGCTTGCTCGCGAAAAACTGACAGGCGCCGCGCTCATTCAGCAAGCACGCGTTATCGTTGACGTTTTCGCGAGCAAGCTCGCTCCTACAGTGTCAGGAGCAAGTCCCCTCCCACATTTGTGCCTGTCTGTAGCCCCCCCTGGAAACATCGCTTCACAGAACGGCAACAATATCGCTACAAAATACTTAGCCGGCTACCTATCAACCGCCCGCCAGGCCGTATATAAAGTCACCCCACAAATCAGCCAGAAGGACGATTGACCGTCCTTAGGCTTTACTGTTGACACAACGGGTTGCAATTACGCATTTTGTTTCAATTGCGCAGGCTGGGGCTCAGGCGCAGCATGTCCAGCCCTATATCAGCCCAGCGCTCGGCGTCCTGGTGCAGTTCAAAGCTATCGGGGACCAGCAGCCACTGGCCGATCAAACCGTGGATGAAGGCATGTATGCAGACAGCCCCACGGGTGGTGTCGAGATTTTCAGGCAGTTGCCCGCGATGAACCGCGTTACGCAACGTCAGGCTGATACGCAGGTTGCATTCCAGGCTGTGGGTCTGGCGTTGGCGGCGCATGTCACACATTTCATCGGTGAACTCGCACTTATGAAACAGAATCTCGTTGATGCGCCGGGTTTTCGGGTCCAGGGCCACTTCATGGTAGAGATGAATCAGCAGCTTGCGCATACAGCCCAGCGGGTCGACTTCATCCTCGCTTTCACTCGCCCGGGCCAATTCGTCCAAGGGTTCGTGCAGCGTATCGAGCAAGGCCTGGAGCAAATCGGACTTATTGCTGAAATGCCAATAGATTGCCCCACGCGTCACGCCCGCCAACGCGGCGATGTCCGCCAGGGTGGTACGCGCTACGCCACGCTCATAAAAGGCTTGCTCGGCGGCTTGGAGAATCTGGCTGCGCGTTTCCTGAGCTTCCTCTTTGGTGCGACGAACCATGGCAGTAAAACCTCAATCGGGACACTGTGGACGGTACTTGACCGTCATCTGAATAATTGTGGGACGACGCCGTCATGGGCGCCGAACGTACTAGAATCGAGGCTTGCGGCGGTGCTTTGTCAACATTGCGCGAAGCCTGTCAAGAGTTTACAAACAACCATGAACGTAAGTATATTGCGTAGCAAGCTACTTATCCACTCACGGCTTGTTTTTTACCCTTCCACACTTCTTGTGCGCACTCTGCGCGCCTGACCCGAGGATCTTCATGCAACTTAAGCCAGCTGTTACCGCTCTGGTCACTGCCGTCGCCCTGGCATCGCTGCTCAGCGGATGTAAAAAGGAAGAAGCGGCACCGCCCGCTCAAACCCCTCAGGTCGGCGTGGTCACCATTCAACCGCAAGCCTATACCCTGACCACCGAGCTGCCAGGCCGCACCACGGCCTTTCGCATTGCGGAAGTCCGGCCGCAGGTCAACGGCATCATTCTCAAGCGCCTGTTCAAGGAAGGCGCCGACGTGAAGGAAGGGCAACAGCTCTACCAGATCGACCCGTCGGTGTATGAAGCCACGCTCAAAAGCGCACAAGCGAGCCTGACCCAGACCAAATCCATCACCGATCGCTACAAGCAATTGGTCGATGAACAAGCCGTCAGCCGTCAGGAATACGACACCGCCGTTGCCAACCGCATGACTGCCGAGGCAAACGTTCAAACCGCCCAGATCAACGTGCGCTATACCAAGGTGTACGCGCCGATCTCCGGGCGTATTGGCCGTTCTTCGGTCACCGAAGGCGCACTGGTCAGCAATGGCCAGGCCGACGCCATGGCGGTGATCCAGCAACTGGACCCGATCTACGTCGACGTCACGCAATCTTCGGCTGAAATGCTCAAGCTGCGTCGCGACCTGGCCAGCGGCCAACTGGAAAAAGCCGGCGAAAACGCTGCCAAGGTCAAGCTGACCCTGGAAGACGGCACGGCCTACGCCCAGGACGGCAAGCTGGAGTTCTCCGAAGTGTCGGTCGACCAGACCACCGGTTCCGTGACCCTGCGCGCCGTGTTCCCCAACCCTGACCACGTGCTGCTGCCGGGCATGTTCGTACACGCCCAGTTGCTGGCCGGTGTGAACAGCAAGGCCATCCTGGCTCCGCAACAAGGCGTGACCCGTGACCTGCGCGGCATTCCGACCGCGCTGATCGTGAACAAGGACAACAAGGTCGAGCAACGCGAACTGGTTGCCAACCGTACCGCCGGTGCCTACTGGCTGGTGGAAAAAGGCCTCAATGCCGGTGATCGCGTCATCACCGAAGGCTTGCAGTACGTCAAGCCAGGCGCCGAGGTGAAGGTCACGGAAGCCTCCAACGCTAAACCCGCCGGTACTGCCGCAGCGCCTGCTGCCGCTGCTGGTCAAGGGGAGTAATCCATGTCGAAATTTTTTATCGACCGTCCCATTTTCGCCTGGGTAATTGCCCTGGTGATCATGCTGGTCGGGGCACTCTCGATCCTGAAGTTGCCCATCAACCAATACCCGGCCATTGCACCAACGGCCATTGATATCCAGGTGACCTACCCAGGCGCGTCCGCACAAACCGTGCAGGACACCGTGGTGCAGGTCATCGAGCAACAGCTCAACGGTATCGACAACCTGCGTTATGTCTCCTCGGACAGTAACTCCGACGGCAGCATGACCATCACCGTGACGTTCAACCAGGGTACCAACCCGGATATCGCTCAGGTTCAGGTACAGAACAAGCTGAACCTGGCCACCCCACTGCTGCCGCAAGAAGTGCAGCAACAGGGTATCCGCGTGACCAAGTCGGTGAAGAACTTCCTGATGGTGATCGGTCTGGTGTCGGAAGACGGCAGCATGACCAAGGACGACCTCTCCAACTACATCGTGTCCAACATCCAGGACCCGATCTCCCGTACCGCGGGGGTGGGTGACTTCCAGGTGTTCGGTTCGCAGTACGCCATGCGTATCTGGCTCGACCCGGCCAAACTGAACAATTATCAGCTCACGCCAGTGGACGTCAGCAATGCCATCAAGGCCCAGAACGTGCAGGTGGCCACCGGCCAACTGGGCGGCCTGCCAGCCCTGCCAGGCACCCAGCTGAACGCCACGATCATCGGCAAGACGCGCCTGCAAAGCACCGAGGAATTCGCCAAGATTCTGATGAAGGTGAACACCGACGGCTCCCAGGTTCGCCTGGGTGACGTCGCGCGCATCGAACTGGGCGGCCAGAACTACAGCATCAGTGCACAGTTCAACGGCAAGCCGGCCTCGGGTATGGCGATCAAGCTGGCGGCCGGTGCCAACGCACTGGACACCGGCAAGGCCATCCGCGAAACAGTGAAGTCCCTGGAGCCGTTCTTCCCGCCTGGCATGAAGGCGGTGGTGCCCTATGACACCACCCCGGTCGTGACCGAATCGATCTCCGGTGTGGTTCACACTCTGGTCGAAGCGATCGTGCTGGTGTTCCTGGTGATGTTCCTGTTCCTGCAGAACTTCCGTGCCACCATCATCACCACCATGACCGTACCGGTGGTATTGCTGGGTACCTTCGGGATCCTGGCGGCGTGCGGCTTCACCATCAACACCTTGACCATGTTCGGCATGATCCTGGCCATCGGCTTGCTGGTGGACGATGCCATCGTCGTGGTGGAAAACGTCGAACGGGTAATGGCCGAGGAGCACCTGTCGCCCAAGGAAGCAACGATCAAGTCCATGGGCCAGATCCAGGGTGCCCTGGTGGGTATTGCCCTGGTACTGTCGGCGGTACTGCTGCCGATGGCGTTCTTCGGTGGTTCCACCGGTGTGATCTACCGGCAGTTCTCCATCACCATCGTTTCGGCGATGGCGTTGTCGGTGCTGGTTGCCCTGATCTTCACCCCGGCTTTGTGCGCCACCATGCTCAAGCCGATTGATCCGGAAAAACACGGCCAGCCCAAGCGCGGCTTCTTCGGCTGGTTCAACCGCACCTTCGACCGTGGCGTACTCAAGTACGAGCGCGGCGTGGGCGGCATGATCAAGCACAAGATCCCGGCATTCCTGGTGTATGCGCTGATCCTGGCCGGCATGATCTGGATGTTCACCCGTATTCCAAGCGCGTTCCTGCCTGAGGAAGACCAGGGTGTGATCTTCGCCCAGGTGCAGACACCGGTCGGTGCTTCGGCTGAGCGCACGCAGAAAGTCGTCGACGACATGCGCGCCTTCCTGCTGAACGACAAGGAAGGCGAGCCAGGCGAAGGCAAGGCGGTGAAGTCGGTGTTTACCGTGAACGGCTTCAACTTCGCCGGTCGTGGCCAGAGCTCCGGGCTTGCGTTCGTGATGCTCAAGCCGTGGGATGAGCGTGATTCGAGCCAGTCGGTGTTCGAAGTGGCCAAGCGTGCCCAGGGTTACTTCTTCGGGGCCTTCAAGGACGCCATGGTTTTCGCCATCGTGCCGCCTTCGGTGCTGGAGTTGGGTAACGCCACGGGTTTCGACGTGTTCCTGCAAGACCAGGGTGGCGTCGGCCACGACAAGCTGATGGCTGCACGTAACCAGTTCCTGGGTGCGGCGGCACAAAGCAAGGTGCTGGCCGGCGTGCGTCCTAACGGCGTGAACGACGAGCCGCAGTACGAGCTGACCGTTGACGACGAGAAAGCCAGTGCCCAAGGCATCAGCCTGGCGGATATCCAGCAGACCCTGGCCATTGCCTTGGGTGGTAGCTACATCAACGACTTCATCGACCGTGGTCGCGTGAAGAAGGTGTATGTACAAGGCGACGCCGCCAGCCGGATGTCGCCCGAAGACCTGGACAAATGGTACGTGCGCAGCAACGACGGGAAAATGGTGCCGCTGTCGGCCATCTCGTCGGGCAAGTGGATCTACGGTTCGCCCAAGCTTTCGCGATACAACGGTGTAGCGGCGATGGAAATCCTCGGTACCCCGGCACCGGGCTACAGTACCGGTGATGCGATGGCCGAAGTCGAACGCATCGCCAAAGAACTGCCGGCCGGTGTCGGTTACGCCTGGACAGGCCTGTCGTACGAAGAACGCCTTTCCGGTTCCCAGGCGCCAGCACTGTACGCACTGTCGCTGCTGGTCGTGTTCTTGTGCCTGGCGGCACTGTACGAAAGCTGGTCGATCCCGATCGCGGTGATTCTGGTTGTACCTCTGGGTGTGATCGGTGCACTGATCGCCACCAGCATGCGCGGCTTGTCCAACGACGTGTTCTTCCAGGTGGGCCTGTTGGTGACGGTGGGCCTGGCGGCGAAAAACGCCATCCTCATCGTGGAATTCGCCAAGGAACTGCATGAGCAAGGCAAAGGCATCGTCGAGGCGGCTATCGAAGCATCCCGCATGCGTCTGCGCCCGATCATCATGACCTCGTTGGCGTTCATGCTCGGCGTATTGCCGCTGGCAATCTCCACCGGCGCCGGTTCAGGCAGCCAGCACGCAATCGGTACCGGCGTTATCGGCGGTATGATCACGGCCACTGTGCTGGCGATCTTCTGGGTGCCACTGTTCTACGCAACCGTGTCCGCCGCTGGCGAACGCAAAAAGAAAGACACTACTGAAACTCCTAAAGAGGCTGGCCAATGAGCAAGTCGCTACTTTCCCTAGCCGTCACCGCATTCGTGCTCAGTGGCTGCTCGCTGATACCTGACTATCAGCGTCCCGAAGCGCCGGTGGCCGCGCAGTTCCCGCAGGGGCCGGCGTATTCGTCGGCCCAGGCGCCGAGCCAGGCCGCTGCCGAGCAAGGCTGGAAGCAGTTTTTCCATGACCCTGCCCTGCAGCAATTGATCCAGACCGCGTTGGTGAACAACCGTGACCTACGTGTCGCGGCGCTGAACATCGACGCCTATGCAGCGCAATACCAGATCCAGCGTGCCGACCTGTTCCCGGCGGTATCGGCCACCGGTAACGGCAGCCGTTCGCGCACCCCGGCCAAGCTGTCGCAGACCGGCGAATCGACCATCGCCAGCCAGTACTCGGCGGGCCTTGGCATCAGTTCGTATGAGCTGGACCTGTTCGGCCGCGTGCGCAGCCTCAGTGAAGAAGCGCTGCAAAAGTACTTCGCCACTGAAGAAGCGCGCCGCAGCACCCAAATCAGCCTGGTGGCCAGCGTGGCCAATGCCTACCTGACCTGGCAGGCCGACAAGGAGCTGCTCAAGCTGACCCAGGACACCCTGGCCGCGTTCGAGCAAAGCTACAAGCTCACCTCGCGCAGCAATGAAGTCGGCGTGGCCTCGGCCCTCGACCTCAGCCAGGCACGCACCTCGGTGGAAAACGCCCGTGTGCAACTGGCGCGTTACACCCGCCAGGTGGCCCAGGACGAAAACAGCCTGACCCTGCTGCTGGGCACCGGCCTGCCGGCGAATATCGCCAGCAAGCCGCTGTCCGATGACCTGCTCAGCGAAGTGCCTGCCGGGTTGCCCTCGGACCTGCTGCAACGTCGCCCAGACATCGTGCAAGCCGAGTACAACCTCAAGGCCGCCAACGCCAACATCGGCGCGGCCCGTGCGGCGTTCTTCCCGAGCATCAGCCTGACCGCCAGCGCCGGTACTGCCAGCCCTACCCTGGGTGGCCTGTTCAAAGGCGGTTCGGGGACCTGGGCGTTTGCCCCGCAGATCAACATCCCGATCTTCAACGCCGGTAGCCTGCGCGCAAGCCTGGACTACTCGAAGATCCAGAAAGAGATCAACGTGGCCAACTACGAGAAGGCCATCCAGACCGGCTTCCAGGAAGTCTCCGACGGCCTGGCCGCGCGTGCGACCTACAAGCAGCAACTGGATGCCCAGCGCGGCTTCGTCGAGGCTAACCAGGATTACTACCGCCTGGCCGAGCGTCGCTACCGCATTGGTGTCGACAGCAACCTGACCTTCCTCGACGCCCAGCGCCAACTGTTCAGTGCCCAGCAATCGCTGATCACCGACCGCCTGGCGCAGCTCACCAGCGAGGTCAACCTGTACAAGGCCCTCGGCGGTGGCTGGAACGAGCAGACTGCGAAGAACGAGCCGTTGAAAGAACAAGCACCGCCGTTGAAGTTGTTCTGATAGCGCGGGTGTGAAAACCGCTTCCCTCACCGGAAGCGGTTTTTTTATGCCTGCATTGTCGCCCTTACAACTTGCGTTCGATCATCGCCCACAACCCACCTTCCCCTACTTTCATCGCCCCCGCACCGCCGCGCACCATGGCCGCCACCTGCATAAACCCAATAACAACAGGTCCACACCATGAGCACTTTCCAACCGCGCCAGCTGTTGCTGGCGGCTGCTGTCGCCAGTTCTGCACTGCCCGTTTTCGCCCAGGAGCACGGCTTTCTCGAAGACGCCAGCGCCAACCTCAACCTGCGTAATTTCTTCTTCAACCGCAACTACACCAATCCGACCAAGGCCCAGGGTGGCGCGCAGGAGTGGACGCAAAGTTTCATCCTCGACGCCAAGTCCGGGTTCACCCAAGGCACGGTCGGTTTTGGTGTGGATGTGCTGGGCCTGTACTCGCTCAAGCTCGATGGCGGCCGTGGCACGGGCGGTACGCAGTTGCTGCCGCTGGACCATGACGGTCGGCCAGCCGATGAATTTGGCCGGCTGGGCGTGGCGTTCAAGGCGCGCTTTTCCAAGACCGAGCTGAAGGTGGGCGAATGGATGCCGGTGCTGCCGATCCTGCGTTCCGACGATGGCCGCTCCCTGCCACAGACCCTGCGTGGTGGGCAGATCACCTCGAAGGAAATCGACGGCCTGACCCTCTATGGCGGCCAATTCCGCGCCAACAGCCCGCGGGACGACGGCAGCATGAGCGACATGTCGATGTTCGGCAAAACCGCCTTCACCTCCGACCGTTTCAATTTCCAGGGCGCCGAATACGCGTTCAACGACAAACACACCCAAGTCGGCGTGTGGAATGCCCAGCTCAAGGACATCTACAGCCAGCAGTTCGTCAATCTGATCCACAGCCAGCCTGTGGGCGACTGGACCCTGGGCGCCAACCTGGGCTTCTTCTACGGCAAGGACGACGGCAGCGCCCGCGCCGGCGACCTGGACAACAAAACCTGGTCCGGTTTGTTCTCGGCCAGGTACGGCGGCAACACCTTCTACGTCGGTTTGCAAAAACTCACCGGCGACAGTGCCTGGATGCGCGTCAACGGCACCAGCGGCGGTACCCTGGCCAACGACAGCTACAACTCCAGCTACGACAACGCGCAGGAGAAATCCTGGCAGGTTCGCCACGACTACAACTTCGCCGCCCTCGGCGTACCGGGCCTGACCCTGATGAACCGCTATATCAGCGGCAGCAACGTACACACCGGCACCATCACCGACGGCAAGGAGTGGGGCCGCGAGACCGAAGTAGGCTATACGGTGCAAAGCGGCACGCTGAAAAACCTCAACGTGCGCTGGCGCAATTCGAGCATGCGCAGGGACTACAGCAACAACGAGTTCGATGAGAACCGGTTGATCGTCAGCTATCCGATCAGTCTGCTGTAAACCGGCATAGCACTTACTGTATGGTGCGCGCCTGCCGCTGCTGATCCCCCCAGCAGCGGCCTTTACTCGGGCCCTGCACGGCATGAAATCCTTCGCTACAGCAATCGCACTGTTTGCCCTGGCCTTGAGCCTGGGGGGCTGCATCAGCGCCCCCATCGCCCTGACGCCACAGACCGAACAGCGCCTGCTGGCCCAGGCGCCGATCCGCTTTTTGCTGACCTTCGATGACGGCCCAAGCGCCTCGGGCTACAACAATCCGAGCCGTTCGGTAGTGGCGGACCTGGCCAACAACCCGGTGCTGCCGGGAATCAAGGCGGTGTTCTTCCTGCAGACCGAAGCCGCTCGCTCCGGCGGCAGTGCCCGGGGGCGCAAGACCATGGAACGCGAATTCGCCGCCGGCCATGTCCTGGCCTTTCACACCGCCACGGCGTTTCACACCAATCATCGCTGGCTGAACGACGCCACCCTGGAACACACCCTTACCGAAGGGGCCGCAGACATTGCCGCCATCACGGGCGCGCCCCCCGTGCTGGTACGCCCACCCTTCTGGAACTACGACAAGCGCACCTTCGCCGCCTACCAACGCCACGGCATGCACGTTCTGCTGACGGACCTGAGTGCCAATGACGGCAAGATCTGGGGCTTCAACGCCAGCCCGCGTCGGCGGGCCAACCTGTATCGGCAACTGTCGGTGGTGCGCGAACGCATCGCCTTGGGTGAGCTGCCAACGGTGGAGGGGGTGATCCCGGTGGTGGTGACCTTCCATGACATCAATCGCTACACCGCGCGGCATATGCAGGAGTATTTGCAGATCCTGATGGACAGCGCGCGGGTCAACGGTTTGAAGACCGCTGCCGAGCCGTTCTACACCGACACGGCCCAGGTTGAGCGCGCGGCGATTGCGCGAACCGTGAAAAATGTGGACGACCCAGTGCATTTGCCTGGGATTTGGAATCTGGTGTGGGACGCAGACTCTCATTAACCTCGTCGCAACAACGGATAACATCTGCTGCCGTCCCCGCCCACCTGCTGTCGGGAACCTCAATTCCAGCACCACCACTCAGGGTCAACACACAATGAGATGACCCACATGAATACGTCTTCGCTTTCTGGCGCATACGCCGTCAATCCACAACCCATGGCGCCCGTGGAGGCACCTTCCAGCACAACCTCACCGCGACCACCCATCCAGATCAACGCTAAATCTGCCGGGTATGTAGGACCGGACAGGACAGTGAATTTCCTGTACTTTTCCAGCCATTCCAGGCTCACACCTGATCAGGACCCACTAGACACAACCCAAAAAAAATACATCAACACTGATGTGTTGCGTCATGACGCGAACGTAAAGATCTATCAGGAGATAACCTACTTAAGCAAAAACGGCGAGCCGATAGGGGCTGCTGGTAATGAATGTGTAATCGAGACAACTGACCGTGCCGATAAGGTCATTATCAAAAAAGGCCCGGACGACAGTCTGGTCGCCACCATCAATAACATACCGTATCAACTGAGTCTTGCTCGCTCCTCTGACGGAACTGAAATCCAGCCCCTGCGCATAAAAACCAAAGGCGGCGATGACTGCGTTGTGATCCACCCAGACGTTAATAACGACATTCGCATTGAACTGGGCGAGGGCAATGATTATGCCCGTGCTGGCTCGGGTAATACGCGTCTATACGGAGGCGCAGGGAACGACTGGCTAAAACTGGGCAGCGGCGTCGGCATCGCATTTGGTGATGATGGCGACGATTTACTCATCGCAGGCTCCGGCAGTGGCATTCTCAAGGGAAACAACGGTAATGACCGCATGCAGTCAGGAGAGGGTTCTGCTGATCGCCATATCTACATGGACGGTGGTGACGGTCACGACTTTATGATTAGCACCAGCAATGACTCCCCAAACCCGATAGTCATGCATGGAGGCAAAGGTGAAAACCTGATAGTCACGCAGGGCCCTGCCACGATTTATACCGGGCGCGACAAAAATATTGTCAGGTCCAATAGCGATGACACCGTCATTTATGCCAAGCCTTCGGACGAGATTCACCGCACGCCAGGTTCCACGCTCATTCACACGCAATACCGCGAAGCAGGAAAAAGTGGCTATGTCGTTGAAGGCTCTCCCGAGTTCATACAATACGTAGAGGACGACATGGAACTGCTGAGAATGTCCCTGCCAGGCAAAAAAATGTTAAGCACTGCCGATAACTCGGCCCAGCGCAATGACTCTCCGGTGCGCATCACTGAAACGGCTGATGATAACGGCTTTTACATTTTTAATAACGCAGCGGTGCGCAACCACCTGGCTACAGGTAAATCCCTGGAGACCCTTGAACCAGCAGCCCAGGGCTACATTGCTCACAATCAACGTGGCGCCTTCGCGACGGGCGCACAATTACAATACAACCCCTCCTTCGTGCCTAATGACGAAACTGCTCCGGTCAACGTCCTATTCCATGAAATGGCCCACGCCTACAATGGGGCCACGGGTACCTTCCTCGAAGGTCAAACAGTCATAGACGAGAATCCTGAGGGCGAGCCCAACGACGAACGTCAAGCAGTAGGCTTGCCTACAGATGCATTATCGTTCGATTTTGACGATCATCGTGCAACCGAGCCCACGACAAGCAACCCCCCTGCATTTACTGAAAATGCACTGAAGGAAGAAATGCGCCGCCCACTACGTACGGAATACATCTAGACCGCGCCCCGCGACTCAACTCCCAACTCATCCCACACTGACTCAGCCAAGTGAAACGTCGCATTCGCCGCCGGGATCCCACAGTAAATCGCACTCTGCATCAGCACTTCCTTGATCTCGGCGCGGGTCACGCCGTTGCTGGCGGCGGCACGCAGGTGCAGTTTCAGTTCTTCACTGCGGTTCATGCCGATCAGCATCGCGATGGTGATCAGGCTGCGGGTATGCCGAGGCAGGCCGGGGCGGGTCCAGATGTCACCCCAGGCATGGCGGGTGATCATTTCCTGGAACTCGCTGTTGAACTCGGTCAGGGCATTGAGGCTGCGGTCGACATGGGCATCGCCCAGTACTTCGCGGCGCACCTGCAGGCCTTCGGCATAACGTTGTTTCTCGTCCACAAATAGCTCCTCAGCGGGCCAGCAGAAATTCGATCACCCGGTCGCTGAACGCAGCACCGGCCTGAACGTTGGACAGGTGCGCCGCATAGAACTCGGCATACTCGGCACCCTGCACATGGCTCTGGATAAAGTGGCCGCCGGCTGGCGGCGTCACCGCGTCTTCGGTGCCGGCAATCACCAGGGTCGGCACCTTGATCGAGGACAATTGCTCACGAAAATCCGCATCGCGCACGGCGCCGCAGTTGGCGGCATACCCCTCGGGTGACGTGGCCGCGAGCATGTCGGTGATCTGCTTGGCCTGATGCGGGTTGGCAGCGGCGAAATCTGCGGTGAACCAGCGCGCAATCGACGCATCGCGCAGCGCCACCATCGCGGCGGCGCCATCACGCAGGACCATTTCGATACGCGGGTTCCACACCTCGGGCGTGCCGATCTTGGCCGCGGTATTACACACCACCAGGCGTTGCAGGCGCTCGCCGGCATGAATGCCCAGCCATTGGCCGATCAAGCCGCCCATGGACAATCCGCAAAAATGCGCCTTCTGGATATCCAGCGCATCCAGCAGCGCGATCACGTCTCGGCCCAGTTGCTCGATGCTGTAAGGCCCCGCGGTCACCAGGGATTGGCCGTGGCCACGGGTGTCGAATCGCAGCACACGAAAATGCTCGGTAAAAGCCGGTATCTGGATGTCCCACATATGCAGGTCGGTACCCAAGGAATTGGACAGCACCAATACCGGTGCGTCGGCGGGCCCCTCGAGTTGGTAATGCAGTTCGCCCTCGGCGAGTTGTACAAAAGCCACAGCGTTCTCCTCAGGCAGTCAAAGCAAAATGTTCGGTCACCGCACGCGTGACCCAGGTAGACGCCTGGCCTAGGTAGTGGGCAGGGTCGAGCAGGCGATCCAGTTCAGCCGCCGACAGCTCGGCGGTGACGTGCGGCTCATCCGCCAGTACCGCGCGCAAATGGCGCTGCTCGGCGACCGCACGTTTGCAGCACTGTTCCAGCAGATGGTGCGCGGTGTCACGGCCCAAGCGTTGGGCGAGCACGATACTCACCGCTTCGGCCAGTACCAGGCCTTGGGTCAGGTCGAGGTTCTGTGCCATGCGTTCGGCATTCACCTCCAGCCCTTCACTGACCAGAATTGCCTGATGCAAGGCACCGGATACCAGGCGGCAAATTTCCGGCAAGGTTTCCCATTCGGCATGCCACAAGCCCAGGCTGCGTTCGTGCTCCTGGGGCATGGCGCTGAACATTGTCGCCACCAGGCCGGGTACGCGGGTGGCTGCGCTGATCAGCACCGCGGCGCCCACCGGGTTACGCTTGTGCGGCATGGTGGACGAACCGCCCTTGCCCGGCGCCGAAGGCTCGAACACCTCCGCCGCTTCGGTCTGCATCAACAGGCTGATATCGCGGCCCAACTTGCCGAGGCTACCGGCGATCAGACCGAGCAGGCTGGCAAACTCCACCAGGCGGTCACGCTGGGTGTGCCAGGGTTGCTCCGGCAAGCCCAGTTGCAACTCGGCGGCCAAGGCCTCGGCCACAGGCATGGCGTGTTCGCCGAGGGCCGCCAAAGTGCCCGACGCGCCGCCAAATTGCAGCACCAACAGGCGCGGTTTCAATTCGGCCAGGCGCTGGCGACTGCGCGTCACCGCGCCCAGCCAACCGGCGATTTTCATCCCCAGGGTGACCGGCGTCGCGTGCTGCAACCAGGTACGCCCGGCCAACGGCACGGTGGCGTAACGCTGAGCCTGGGCGGCCAACACCTCCCCCAGGCGAGCCAGGTCGGCCTCGATCAACTCCACCCCACGGCGCAGTTGCAGCACCAGGCCGGTGTCCATCACATCCTGACTGGTTGCGCCCAGGTGTACATAACGCTCGGCGTCGGCGTCCTCACTGGCGATCAACTTGCCCAACGCCTTCACCAGTGGAATCGCAGAGTTGCCCGCCGTGGCAATCGCGCTGCCAAGGGCATCCACGTCATACAGCGACGCCAGGCACGCCTGGGCAATCGGTGCGACGGCGGCCTGGGGGATCAACCCTACCTGGGCCTGCGCCCGAGCCAGCGCGGCTTCGAAATCCAGCATGCCCTGCAAGCGCCCCTGGTCACAGAACACCTCGGCCATGCTGTCAGCAGTGAAATAAGCGTCGAACAGTTGATTGCTCGTGCGCAACGTCATAACTCATCCCTTACAGATCGTGATGCAGGTACGCCGCCTGTTTCGGCAGGCGCAAGCTGAACAGGAAGGCCACCGCCATCATCGCGGTGACGTACCAATAAAAGGTGTTTTCCATGCCGATGGATTTGAGGCTCAGCGCGACCACTTCTGCCGAACCGCCAAACACCGCGTTAGCCACCGCATAGGCCAGGCCCACGCCCAAGGCACGCACCTGCGGCGGAAACATCTCCGCTTTGACCAGGCCGCTGATGGAGGTGTAGAAGCTGACAATCGCCAAGGCCAGGGTGATCAGCACAAATGCCAAAAACGGGCTGGTCACGGTTTTCAAAGTCAGCAGGATCGGCACTGTGAACAACGTGCCAAGGCCGGCAAACCAGAGCATCGAATTACGCCGGCCGATCTTGTCGGCCAACATGCCGAACAGCGGCTGCATGCACATGTACAGGAACAGCGCGCCGGTCATGATGTAGCTCGAGGTCTTGGCGTGCATGCCGACGGTGTTCACCAGGTACTTCTGCATGTAGGTGGTGAAGGTATAGAAAATCAACGAGCCGCCGGCGGTGTAGCCCAGCACCGTAATGAAGGCTTTGCCGTGGTCGCGAAACAGCGCGACGATACTGCCGGCGTCCTTGTCTTCACGCATTTCCTTGCTGGTGGTTTCTTTCAGGGTGCGACGCAGCAGCAGGGAGATCACGGCGGCTATGGCGCCGATCACAAACGGGATGCGCCAGCCCCAGGCACGCAATTCTTCTTCAGTGAGGATCTGTTGCAGGATCACCACCACCAGCACCGCCAGCAACTGGCCGCCGATCAGGGTCACGTACTGGAACGAAGCAAAGAAGCCACGCTGGCCCTTGAGCGCGACTTCACTCATGTAGGTGGCCGTGGTGCCGTATTCGCCGCCCACCGACAAGCCCTGGAACAGTCGTGCCACTAACAGCAGCGCCGGGGCCCAGGCACCGATGTCGTTATAAGTGGGCAGGAAGGCGATGACCAGGGAGCCGCCACACATCATCAGCACCGAGATCATCATCGAGTTCTTGCGCCCGTGCTTGTCGGCCACCCGGCCAAACAACCAACCACCGATCGGTCGCATCAGGAACCCGGCGGCAAACACACCGGCGGTGTTGAGCAACTGCACCGTGGGGTCATCCGAGGGGAAAAACGCCGGGGCAAAATAAATCGCGCAGAAGGCATAGACGTAGAAGTCGAACCATTCGACCAGGTTGCCGGAGGACGCACCGACAATCGCAAAGATCCGTTTGCTGCGTTCTTCTCCGGTGTAGTGGCTGGTTTTTGTTGTCATGTTTTTTTACTCAGTGGGAACGGTTATAGCCTAGACATACTTTGCAACAACCCTGTTCCGCAAGCAGACTTTTGGATAGGTGGAGCCTGGATGATCGTTCCCACGCTCTGCGTGGGAACGCCGCATGGGACGCTCCGCGTCCTGCCGTTCGCGGGTGACGCGCAGCGTCACGGGATGCATTACCACGCAGAACGTGGGAACGATCGTCAACAGCCAACTCAATAGTCGAAGAACACCGTTTCCTTATCTGTGCCCTGCAAAATCACATTCCACTGATATACCCCTGCCGCATCCGCCTGGGCAATCAAGGTGCCACGACGTTCTGCCGGCACACACGCCAGCAACGGGTCATCGCCGTTCAAGGCCTCACCGTCAAAATAAATCCGCGTCAGCAAGTGCTTCACCAACCCACGGGCAAACACCAGCACCACCAAATGCGGCGCCTGAGTGGTGCCCTTGAGCCCCGGCACACTGCCCGGCTTGATGGTGGTAAAACGAAAACGCCCTTCGGCATCCACCGGCACGCGGCCGAAGCCTTCGAAGTTCGGGTCGAGCGCTTTGTCCTGCTCGTCTTCGGGGTGAGCATATTTGCCGACGGCGTTGGCCTGCCAGACTTCCAGCATGGCGTCGTTGACGACATCACCGTTGCCGTCCACCACTTGACCGCTGATTGCCACGCGCTCACCGAGGGTGGCGGTGACGGTCAGGTCTTCACGGTTCAGCCAGGTCAGGCCAATGTGGTAATACGGCCCGACGGTGTGGGACGTGGTCGCGTTGAGTGTCATCTCATTTCTCCATCGGCGTGGCGTCGCGGCCGCGCAGGACGATGTCCCAGCGGTAGCCGAGGGCATAGGAAGGAATGGTTTTTTCCAGGTCGAAGCTAGCGATCAAGCGTTGCTTGGCGCTGGTATCCGGCACGCAGTTGTAGATCGGGTCGTACTCCAGCAACGGGTCACCCGGGAAATACATTTGCGTCACCAGGCGCGTCAGCACGCTGGGGCCGAACAGCGAAAAGTGGATATGCGCCGGGCGCCAGGCGTTGTGGTGGTTGCCCCACGGGTAGGCGCCGGGCTTGATGGTCTGGAACTGGTACCAGCCATCGGCGTCGGTGACGGTGCGCCCGGTGCCGGTGAAGTTCGGGTCCAGGGGTGCATCGTGCAGGTCGCGCTTGTGGTTGTAGCGGCCGGCGGCATTGGCCTGCCAGATCTCCACGAGGATGCCCGGCACTGGCAGGCCGTTTTCGTCCAGCACACGGCCATGAATGATGATGCGCTCGCCTTGCGGCTCGCCCTCATGCTGGGCTGTCAGGTCGTTGTCCTTCTCATTGATACGTTCGGCGCCGATGGTCGGGCCGGTGATTTCCGACAAGGAATGGGGCAGGAACACCAAAGGCTGGGACGGCGAACGCAGGTTCGTCGACTGGTAGGCCGGGTGCAGGTAATCAGGTTGAGTGCCCGCTTGCGGGCGCCGGTAACCGGGCTTGTCACTCATGGAGCAATCCTCTTTTATTGATCAGACGCGTTCAATCGCCAGGGCCAAGCCTTGGCCGACGCCCACGCACATGGTCGCCAGGCCTTTGCTGCCGCCGGTTTTTTCCAATTGGTGCAGGGCCGTCATCACCAACCGCGCACCACTCATCCCCAAGGGATGGCCGAGGGCAATGGCGCCGCCGTTGGGGTTGACCTGGGGCGCATCGTCCGCAATACCCAGCTCGCGCAGCACCGCCAGGCCTTGGCTGGCGAAGGCTTCGTTGAGTTCGATCACATCAAAGTCGGTGACAGCCAACCCAAGGCGCTCCACCAGTTTGCGCACCGCCGGCACCGGGCCGATGCCCATCACGCGCGGGGCTACACCAGCACTGGCCATGCCCAGCACACGGGCGCGGGCGGTGAGGCCGTGTTGCTTGACGGCCTCGGCGCTGGCGAGGATCAGCGCGGCGGCGCCATCGTTGACGCCCGAGGCATTGCCAGCAGTGACGGTCTTGTCCGCGCCGTTGACCGGCTTGAGCTTGGCCAGGGCTTCCAACGTGGTGTCCCGTGGGTGTTCATCGTGTTCCACCAGGGTTTCGCCTTTTTTATGGGCGACCCGCACCGGAACGATTTCCTCGGCAAAGAACCCGGCGGCCTGGGCAGCGGCGGTGCGTTGCTGGCTGCGCAGGGCGAAAGCGTCCTGGTCGACGCGGGAAACCTGATAGTCATCGGCCACGTTATCGGCCGTCTGCGGCATGGCATCCACGCCGTACTGGGCCTTCATCAGCGGGTTGATAAAGCGCCAGCCAATGGTGGTGTCTTCCAACTTCATGTTGCGCGAGAACGCCGCGTCGGCCTTGCCCATCACAAACGGAGCGCGGGACATCGACTCGACGCCACCGGCAATCGCCAGCTCCATTTCACCACTGGCAATCGCACGAAAAGCGGTGCCGATGGCATCCATGCCCGAGGCGCACAGGCGGTTGAGGGTCACTCCAGGAATACTTTCCGGCAGCCCCGCCAGCAGCAACGCCATGCGTGCCACGTTGCGGTTATCTTCACCGGCCTGGTTGGCGCAGCCGAGGAAGACTTCGTCTACGGCGCTCCAGTCCACCGACGGGTTGCGCTCGATCAGCGCCTTGATCGGCAGCGCCGCCAGGTCGTCGGCACGCACCGTGGACAGGCCACCGCCGAAACGGCCGATAGGTGTGCGAATGGCATCACAGATAAAAACCTCGCGCATCAGGCTTCTCCCGGTGCTTGGCCGTGGGCAGCCGCGGTGCGCGCTTCGAGGTCACGCAGGGCGGTCAGTTCGGTCTCGGTGGGTTCAGCGGTGGTGCTCACCTGGTCGGCAAAGCGAATCGCCCAGCCGGTGGCGGCGATCACTTGCTCGCGGGTCACGCCCGGATGCAGCGCAGTGACCACGAACTCATGGCTGCCCTCCTCCGGCTCCATGATGCACAGGTCGGTAATGATGCCCACCGGGCCGGCGCCGGGCAGGCCCAGACGCTTGCGTGAGTCGCCACCTTCGCCGTGACCGACGGAGGTGATGAAGTCCAGTTTGTCGACGAACGAACGGGACGATTGCTTAAGGATGATCAACACGCTTTTGGCCGAACCTGCGATTTCCGGCGCGCCACCGGCACCCGGCAAACGCACTTTAGGCTGGTGATAATCACCGACCACGGTGGTGTTGATATTGCCGAAACGGTCGACCTGGGCCGCGCCGAGAAAACCGACATCAATGCGCCCGCCCTGCAGCCAGTAGCGAAAGATCTCACCGGTGGGCACCACGGTGTCGGCGGTCTCCGCCAGCTCGCCATCGCCGATGGACAGCGGCAACACGCTGGGCTTGGCCCCAATCGGGCCCGACTCGTAGATCAGCACCACATCCGGCGAGGACGTCAGGCGCGCCAGGTTGGCCGCCTTCGATGGCAGGCCGATGCCGACGAAGCACACCGAGCCGTTCTTGAGGCGTCGTGCGGCGGCGACGGTCATCATTTCATTGGTGGAATAAGCCATTACTTAGCCTCCTGCGCGGCGGCCAGCTTGGCCTGGAATTCAATGAAGTCGGCAGTACCGTGGATGTATTCGTCGATCCAGGCGGTAAAGGTGCCACGGTCGCGGGCAATCGGGTCCCACGCCTGGTAGAAACGGTTATCCCGCTCGTTGTAGCCGTGAGCGTAGGACGGATGGGCACCACCGGGTACGTGACACACCGCCGTCAGCGCCCAGGTCGGCAGCACGCAGCTGTTCATCGGCGCATTCAGGTCGTCGACGATTTCCTCGACGGTGACGATGCAGCGCTTGGCCGCCAGGGCCGCTTCCTTCTGCACCCCGAGAATGCCCCAGAGCAGCACGTTGCCTTTGCGGTCGGCTTTCTGCGCATGAATCACGGTAATGTCCGGACGCACCGACGGCACCGCCGCCAGCACTTCGCCGGTGAAGGGGCAGGTGACGGTCTTGATTAGCGGGTTGACCTTGGGCAAGTCGGAACCGGCGTAGGCACGCAACACCGCGAACGGCAGGCCGGAGGCACCGGCGACGTAGGCATTGGCCAGGTCGGCGTGGCTGTGCTCTTCGATCTCCAGCGCTTGCGGCCATTGTTTCTCTACCGCGTCGCGCAGCCGATGCAGGGAACCCACGCCCGGGTTGCCGCCCCAGGAAAAAATCAACTTGCGCGCACAGCCGGCACCGATCAACTGGTCGTAGATCAGGTCAGGCGTCATGCGCACCAACGTCAGGTCTTTCTTGCCCTGACGAATGATTTCATGGCCTGCGGCCGTAGGGATCAGGTGGGTGAAGCCTTCGAGGGCGACGGTATCGCCGTCGTTCACGAAGCGCTTGACCGCATCACGCAAGGTGAGGATTTCAGCCATGGGGTTGGGCTCCCGGTGTTGATCGAAAAAGGCGCTGAGGTGGCGCCGAAGTGCTTGAAGATTAAGCCGGGGAAATGGACCGAACAATCCGATAATCGACTGAGCGTTCGATTATCGAACCGATTGTTACTTAACTAACCATTGTAAGGAACAGGGTCAATGTGGGAGCTGGCTTGCCTGCGATGGCGCGAGTGGATTCAGCACCGATATCGGAGGCAAGCCAGCTCCCACAGGGGTAGCGATTGGTTTCAGGTGGCATCGGCATGGCTGACCATGCCCTTGATCACCACCGCTGCCGTGGCCAACGCCGCCGGAATCACCAGTGCCGTAAGCACCTGCTCGAAGTTCCAGCCCAGGCCCAGCAAAGTAGCGCCCATCCACGCCCCCAGAATCGCGCCGAAGCGGCCGATGCCGAGCATCCATGACACCCCGGTGGCACGGCCTTGGGTGGGGTAGAAACGTGCTGCCAGGGATGGCATTGCCGATTGCGCACCGTTGACGCACATCCCGGCGACCAGCACCAGGGTGGCCAACAGCGTGATGTTGCCCAGGCTCTGCCCCACCGCGTAGGCAAACACCCCGGCCAGCAGATAAAAAGTGCCGATCACTTTGTGCGGGTTGAACCGGTCCATCGCCCAGCCCACGCCCACCGCGCTCAATACCCCACCAAACTGGAACAGCGCGCCGATAAACGCGGCCTGTTCCATGCTCGCGCCGCTGTCACGCATCAAAGTCGGGAGCCAACTGGTCAGCAGGTAAACAATCACCAGGCCCATGAAGTACGTGAGCCACAACAGCAACGTGCCAGCGCTGTAGGTGCCCGAGAAAATCACTGCGAAGACATTGCGGGCCTTGACGGTTTTTTGCTCCGGTACGCTGAAGTGAGTGGCCTGGGCAACGATGTTTGGCTCGATGGGGGCAAGGGTCTTGCGTACCTTGTCGGTGCCGCGATTGCGTACCACCAGGTAGCGGGCAGACTCCGGCAGCCACACCAACAGCACCACCGCCAGGATCAACGGCAGGATGCCGCCTATCAGCAACAGGCTGTGCCAGCCGAACGCGGGAATCAGCTTGGCCGAAATAAACCCACCACCGGCCATGCCGAGGTTGAAACCACAGAACATGCTGGTCACCAACAAGGATTTATGCCGCTCGGGGGTGTATTCAGACAGCAAGGTGGTGGCATTCGGCATGCCGGCGCCCAGGCCCAGGCCGGTGAGAAAGCGCAGCACCAGCAACTGGTCGACATTGGTGCTGTAGGCCGACGCCAGGCTGAACGCACCAAACACCAACACCGCGCCGACCAGCACGACTTTGCGGCCGAAGCGGTCGGCCAGCGGGCCGGAACCGAGTGCGCCAAACACCATGCCGATCAACGCGGCGCTCATCACCGGGCCGAGGCTGGCGCGGTCGATGCCCCATTCCTGGGACAGTGCCGGCGCGATAAAGCCCATGGCGGCTGTATCGAGGCCGTCGAGAAAGACAATCAGGAAACACAGGATCACCACGCGCCACTGATAGCGCGAAAGTGGCTGGGTGTTGATAAAGGACTGTACGTCCAGGGTGGTACCGACAGAAGGCTGATTCATTATTTTTATTCCACACCGATGGCGGGCTGACGACCTGGGCCGTCATTCTTATTGGGCAGCTCCTCAGAGCGCTGCCGCACATTAATAAGCCAAGGGAAACACCGTCAATCGAGCCCGCCGGGATCTGTGCGGTCACCGAACAGCTTAGGCAAACAGCTGCGCACTCAGCTCACGGCTGGCGCTGAGCATGCTCGGCAAAAAGCGCTGCTCCAACTCGCTGCGGCTGACCCGACCGGCGTGGGTGCTGACATTCAGCGCGGCCAATACCTGGCCGGACGCGTCATACACCGGCACCGCGATGGAGCGCAGGCCCTGCTCCAGTTCCTGGTCGACAATGCACCAGCCCTGCTGACGCACCTGTTGCAGGCATTCGAATAACGCTTGCGGTGTTGTCAGGGTGCGGCTGGTCTTGGTTTGCAGGTCGGCATGGTCGAGATAATCCTGCAGCGAGGCATCGTCGAGGGCGGCCAGCAGAATGCGACCCATGGACGTGCAATACGCAGGCAGGCGCCCGCCCACCGACAGGTCAACCGAGATCAGGCGCTGGGTGGTGGCGGAACGGGCGATATAGAGGATGTCATCGCCTTCCAGGGTAGCCATGTTGCAGGCTTCATGGAGCTGCTCGCTCATGCGGTCCAGATAAGGCTGTGCCGAAACGGCCAGCGGTGTGGACGACAGATAGGCGTGACCGAGGGTCAGCACCTTGGGCAACAGCGAGTAGGTGCGCCCATCCGTGGTGGCGTAGCCGAGCTTGATCAAGGTGTGCAGGCAACGGCGCACGGCGGCGCGGGGAATTTCGGTGCGGTGGCTGATCTGGGCGATGGTCAGGTGACGCTTGCGCTCCTGGAACGCCTGCACCACGGCCAGGCCACGGGCCAGGGACGTCATGAAATCCGGATCACCGGTGAATGCCTGGATGCGCTTGGCCGGTGAAGCCACGATCGGCGGCGCCACTGATGCAAAGGAGTTGCGCAATTGATCGTTCATTTCAACGGGCCTTCTCTTGTTATCACCACGGGAGGGTTGGCGGCTATTACAAGCCGTGCCGGCCGCCCTGCACAAGTCAACGCCGGTAACATTGGGCGATTATCGGACAACCATGCGATTATCGCAATTTGGCCGGCATGGGTGCAGATCCCGCAGATAACGTTCGAGATTTAGCTGATGTCGCCGAAAAGTGTAGGCATTTACCCTTCTATCAGTATGAATACAGATATGAAGATGACGCTGTTCACACATACGTCGGCGATATGTAACAAAACCCAAGCACGCCGTTGACGCTTTTTAACTTCATGATGATAGTGTTCTTCAAATGCGCCGCTATAATGCAACCTGTGCAGAGGTCAGCCCGGTATCACTATCGGGAGGGGAGCTCACCAGGCATTGCAGGCTGCAGGCAACGCCGGCCACAAGTACTCGCTTAAAAGAACGGCCCTCAGGCCCGTATACCAACTTGAACGGTTCTACTGTTCTATTTGGAATCGCCCCGAGCACGACTTTCAGGCATGACACTGCGCAATCAATAACTCAACTCAATTAGGTAATACTGTGACGAAAGATGAACTGCGCGCGGAACTTGAGCGCCAGGAGCAACGTTACAAGGACGTCTACGGCGGGGAAGTCACCACCTACGCCGCGCAACCTGAGCCGGAACGCAAACCATGGCGCAAACGAGCCAGCCTGCTGGATCAGGCATTTGCCCAGGAAATCCAAAAAATCGAGCAGGAACTCAAGACCGAGGAGCCCTGAGCACTTTGGTCGAGTTCAGCGCCTTGCAGTCGCTGCCGGTCAACCACTGGTTCAGCGGCCGCTGGTCAGTAACCTACAGCCACCCACGAAATTTCATACAAATGTTTCAGGCATAGCATTTTCATGACAAAAGCCCGCCTTCCGCGGCCCGCGCTTTATAAATCAAAGACTTGCCAAAGCCCCGAAAACCCTGGGATACGTGTGTCTTGCCGGTTTTTTTTCCAGGAAGATTGTTACCGATGAGCAGCTAATGCATCGATTACTGATGTTTTCTGGCATAATCGCGCCCCCTTACGACCGGGTCAGAAAACCTTCATGATCGATTTATTCAGCGGACTGGATGCTTGGGTTCTCGTGAGCCTGTTGCTCGCCCTGGCCTTTGTCCTCGCCTTCGAGTTCATCAATGGCTTTCATGACACCGCTAACGCGGTGGCCACAGTCATCTATACCAAAGCCATGCCGCCACACCTGGCCGTGTTCTTCTCCGGGGTGTTCAATTTCCTCGGCGTATTGCTCGGCGGTGTCGGTGTCGCCTACGCCATCGTGCACTTGCTGCCGGTGGAGTTACTGATCAATGTGAACACCGGCCACGGCTTGGCAATGGTCTTCTCGTTGTTGGCGGCGGCGATCACCTGGAACCTGGGCACCTGGTACTTCGGTATCCCCGCCTCCAGCTCCCACACCCTGATCGGCTCGATCCTCGGTGTCGGCCTGGCCAATGCATTGATCAACGACATCCCCCTGGCTGACGGTGTGAACTGGCAGAAGGCCGTGGATATCGGCGCCTCCCTGGTGTTCTCGCCGATGGCGGGCTTCCTGGTCGCCGCCCTGGTGCTGATCGGCCTGAAGTGGTGGCGCCCGCTGTCTAAGATGCACAAGACCCCGGACCAGCGCCGCAAGCTCGACGACAAGAAGCACCCGCCGTTCTGGAACCGCCTGGTCCTGGTGATTTCGGCCATGGCTGTAAGCTTCGTGCACGGCTCCAACGATGGCCAGAAAGGCATCGGCCTGATCATGCTGGTACTGATCGGTATCGTGCCGGCGCAGTTCGTATTGGACCTGGGCAGCACCACTTACCAGATCGAACGTACCCGCGACGCCACCCTGCACCTGAACCAGTTCTACCAGCGCAACCACGAGACCCTCGGTGAATTCCTGGCCCTGGGCAAAAGCGTGAAGGATGACCTGCCGGGCAAGTTCCGCTGCAACCCGCAGCAGACCGAACCGACGATCAACGCGCTGCTGGGCACCCTCAAGGGCGTCTCGGACTACCACTCGCTGACGGCCGACCACCGCATCGAAGTGCGTCGCTACCTGCTTTGCCTGGATGACACCGCGAAAAAGGTCGGCAAGCTGCCAGGCCTGGACTCCCGTGAGAAGTCAGACCTCGACAAGCTGCGCAAAGACCTGACCGCCACCACCGAGTACGCCCCGTTCTGGGTGATTCTCGCGGTCGCACTGGCCCTGGGCCTGGGCACCATGGTGGGCTGGAAGCGCGTGGTACTGACCATTGGTGAGAAGATCGGCAAGCAAGGCATGACCTATGCCCAGGGCATGTCGGCGCAAATCACCACGGCCACCATGATCGGCTTTGCCAATATCTTCGCCCTGCCAGTGTCCACCACCCACGTCCTGTCTTCTGGCGTGGCGGGCACCATGGTTGCCAACAAAAGCGGCCTGCAAGGTGGCACCGTCAAGACCATCCTGATGGCCTGGGTATTGACCTTGCCAGCGACCGTAGGCCTCTCGGCCGGGTTGTTCTGGTTGGCGTCCAAGGCTTTGGGCAACTGATAGCCAGCCGGCGATAAAAAAGGTGCGATCCGCGAGGGTCGCACCTTTTTTTATGATCGTTTTATGATCGTTCCCACGCTCTGCGTGGGAATGCCGCCACGGACGCTCCGCGTCCCACTGGCGCACGGGTGACGCGGAGCGTCACGGGATGCGTTCCCACGCGGAGCGTGGGAACGATCAAAAACTGCGGTGCGTTTTGCCAAAAAAAAGGGCGACCGAAGTCGCCCAAAATGCCTTGCGTGCTCATGTAACCCGGAAAGACTTAAGGTTTTTTACGCTTGTTCGCGTCTTTCCAGATAAAAAATCCAAACCCTACAAAAAACAGCACCATGAGGCTAACAGTCAGCACTCCGGCGAAAACCACATTATCGAAAAACATGACCGGCCTCCTGCACTTGCCCTGTTGCGATAGGGCTAAGTTAATGGAGAAGGCGCAGTGGGAAATTGACCAGGATCAATGTCGCCCACAACGGGGCGTAAAGAAGGGGAATAACTGACCTGCATCAATGGATACAGGGCGTTTCAACGTTTTTTCGGCTTGCTCTTGGACTTTTTCTTGGTCTTGCCCAAGGGCATGGCTTGTTCAAAGGCTTGGCGCACTTCATTCAAGCGTTTGTCATTGAGGTCGTGCACGCGCTTGGCACGTTCGGCGTTCAGGTCGATCAGCTTGTCGTCATCACTCATGGCTTGGCTTACGTCGTGGCGGGAATGCCTCAATAATGCGGCCTGCCCCGCCCGACGGCAATTAAGCGGGCGACAAAATGCAGGCCATCGACCAAAATCGGCATTTTCTACCCTGCCCAGGAGGCGCATCCAGGTGGCCTTGCACAACGACCTTCCACCGCTGCTGGCCCTGCGCGCCTTCGAGGCCGTGGCGCGGCACTTGAGTTTTATCAAGGCGGCCAACGAGTTGTCGGTGACCCAAAGCGCGCTGAGCCACCAGGTACATAAGCTCGAACACCACCTGGGCAAACCGTTGTTTATCCGGCGAACCCGTGCGATTGACCTGACGTTGGCCGGGCAAGATTACTACGCGCAAATCCGCCCTGCCCTGGACGCCATCGCCGCTGCGACGCGCAACCAACGGGGTGCGCCCAGCGCAAGTGTGTTGCGTATCGGCTTGCTGGCATCCTTTGCCACGTTATGGCTGGCGCCGCGCCTGGCCGAGTTTCTACGGTGCTACCCGCATATCCAGGTGGAGTTGCTGCCCGCTATTCAACTGGCCAACGTCGCCACGGCCGAAGTTGATCTGGCCATCCGCTACGGCAAGGGCGACTGGCCCGACGTGCTCGCCACACGCCTGATGACCGAAACCCTGTCACCGGTATGCAGCCCGGCGTTCAAGGCCAGACAGGTCGCCACAGGCCCGTTGTTGATGGCGACCTCGCACCGCCCTTTCGAGTGGACCGATTGGTCGACCCATTACCAGGTCAACCTTGATCACCACCCCCGCGTGATGCTGCATGACTACAACATCGTGGTCGAAGCGAGCGTGGCCGGCCAGGGTATCGCCATGGGCCGCCATCGCCTGATTGAACGCAGGCTCCACGACGGCAGCCTTGTGGAGGCCTTTGACTGGCCGCCCTATCACAGCGAGATCGGTTATTGGCTGATCGCACCTCAGGGTCCGCTCAGTGAGGCGGCTGAATGCTTCAGCCAGTGGTTGAAGCAGGCGTGTGCCGACGCGTGAGTTTTTTAGATACGTCGGTTGAGATCTATCCGTTTGTCGCCCCTCGCCACCGCCAACATGCTGGAACCTTCTGACACCAGAGGATTTCACCATGACCGACTCCATCCGCCAGCGCGTACACGCCCTCGGCCTGACACTGCCCACGCCCAGCCAACCCGCTGCCAACTATGTCAATCATGTGATCAGCCAACACCAGCTGTTCATCTCGGGACAAATTCCCATGGCCGATGGCAAACCTGCCTACCTTGGCCGGCTGGGCGATTCTCTCAGCGATGAAGATGGCGCCCAAGCGGCGGAATTGGCGGCGCTGGGCCTGCTGGGGCAATTGAGCGACGCGTTGGGCGATGACCTGTCGCGGGTGGTGCGCATCCTGCGCCTGGGCGTGTTCATTGCCAGCAGCGCCGACTTCCAGCGCCAAAGCCTGGTCGCCAATGGCGCTTCGAACCTGCTGGTCAATGCCCTCGGCGACAAGGGCCGGCACGTGCGCACCGCCGTAGGGGTCTGCAGTCTGCCGGCTGGTGTCGCCGTGGAAGTGGACGCCATTTTCGAGCTGCAGCCATGACCCCGCTGCAAGTCCAGCACTTGCGAGAAGCCACGCCCGGTTGCCAGTCCGGCATCGTGCACTTCAACCACGCCGGGGCATCCTTGCCCAGCCAGGCGACGCTCGACGCCATCATCGAACAGCTGCAACGCGAAGCCCGCGACGGCCCGATGGAGGCCGGAGAACAGGGTGCCGTCTTAGTGGAAAATGCCCGCCGAGCCGCCGGCCAACTGCTCAATGCGCCCGCCTCATCGATTGCCTTCGCCAGCAGTGGCTCGACGGCCTGGAGCATGGCCTTCCAGGCGCTGGGGCCATGGCAGCCGGGCGATCGTATTCTAGTGGGGCGCCACGAATGGGGCGGTAACCTGGCGAGCATGGAACTGGCCGTTCAAGCCGGGGCGCGGGTGGAGGTCATCCCGTGCGATGCCAGCGGCGCGGCCTGCCCGGTGGCGTTGGAGGCGATGCTGGATGCAAAGGTGAAGCTGATCGACCTCACCTGGCTCCCGGCCAACGGTGGCTTGATCAACCCGGCCCAGGCCATCGGCGATGTGGCCAGGCGGCATACCATTCCCTACTTCATCGACGCGGGCCAAGCCGTCGGCCAGGTGCCGGTGGATGTACAAGCGTTGCAGTGCGATGTGCTCAAGTCTGCCGGCCGCAAACACCTGCGCGGGCCTCGCGGTACCGCGCTGCTGTATATCAGGCCGGATTTTCTGCCGCATCTGAACCCGGCCCAACGCGACGTGTTTTCAGCGCCCTGGACCGCAGAAGGCTTCGACCTGCGCAACGACGCCCGGCGCTTTGAAACCAGCGAAGTCTCTTTCGCCCTGCTGGCCGGCCTGGGCAATGCGTTGCACGAGATCAATCAACTGGGGATTGAGCAAGTATGGCAAAGGGTCTCGAAGACCAGCGCGCGAATCCGCGAAGCACTGCGTCAGATACCGGGAATTACCTTGCATGACTTAGGCAGAACGCATTCAGGCTTGATCGCGTTCAACCTGGCCGGCTGGGACAGCTTTGAACTCAAGCAACGCCTGGCCTGCAAGCGCATCAACATCGGCGCCAATGGCGTGGCCTACACCCCGCTGGATATGCAAGCACGTGGGTTGAACAGCATTGCGCGCATCTCCGTCAGCCCGCTCAACACCGATGACGATATTGAGCTGCTGGTGAAGGCCCTGCGCGAACTGAACGGTTAGACCTCGATATCCACCCACAGGCCCTGGCGCGGCGCGTCTTCGATCAGCGGCGCCACGGGCACGGTGTTGTCAGCGTTGAGCAAGTCGCCGGGAATCGGCAAATGCTGCTCCGCGTCGTCGTCGGCTTCGCGCCGGCGTTTCTGCTGCTCCTGCTGGCGACGCTGCTCTTCGCGCAGCAGAAAGGTCGATTGCTCGGCATCGCCTTTTTTCAGGTCGATCGTGCTCTCGTTGGAGCCCGGTTGAATGGGCACCACCGGCGGAATATCCGGTTTCTGGCGTGCCGGGTCGAGTTGCGACGTGACCGGCACAACACTGACGGGCAGCATGGGTGGCAGCATGATAATTATTCTCCTGATCAACAGGCTGTCGGCGGGTGGCAGGGCGACTTGAGCACCCGCGTGCCAAGCTGTGACTCAGTCGACACTCTCAAGTGCCCGCCACCCGTCGATTCAATTTCCGCCTGCCCGTACAAACAGCGTAGTTTTTGTCAGAGTTCTTGGGCGCCGGGCCGTGTTCCGTTAACATAGTCGGCTTTTTCACGGCGGGAGTCAGGCAGCATGGCGCAGCAGTATCAACCGGGGCAACGCTGGATTAGTGACAGCGAAGCAGAGCTGGGGTTAGGCACCGTTCTGGCACAGGACGGCCGCTTGTTGACCGTGCTCTATCCGGCCACTGGCGACACTCGCCAGTATGCGCTACGGAATGCGCCCCTCACTCGCGTGAGGTTTTCGCCGGGTGACACCATCACCCATTTCGAAGGCTGGAAAATGACCGTACAGGAAGTCGACGACGTCGATGGCCTGCTGGTCTACCACGGCCTCAATGGGCAGAACGAGCAGGTCACCCTGCCAGAAACCCAACTGTCCAACTTCATCCAGTTCCGCCTGGCCAGTGATCGCCTGTTCGCCGGGCAGATCGACCCGCTGGCGTGGTTCTCGCTGCGCTACCACACCCTGGAACACACCAGCCGCCAGTTGCAGTCCTCGCTGTGGGGCCTGGGTGGCGTACGCGCCCAACCGATTGCCCACCAACTGCACATCGCCCGCGAAGTCGCTGACCGTATCGCGCCACGCGTGTTGCTGGCGGACGAAGTGGGTTTGGGCAAGACCATCGAAGCAGGCCTGGTGATCCATCGCCAACTGCTCTCGGGCCGTGCCAACCGCGTACTGATCCTGGTCCCGGAAAACCTGCAGCACCAATGGCTGGTGGAAATGCGCCGCCGCTTCAACCTGCAGGTTGCGCTGTTCGATGAAGAGCGCTTTATCGAAAGCGATGCCACCAACCCGTTCGAAGACACCCAGCTTGCACTCGTTGCGCTCGAATGGCTGGTGGACGACGAGAAGGCCCAGGACGCGCTGTTCGCCGCCGGCTGGGACTTGCTGGTAGTCGACGAAGCCCACCACCTGGTGTGGCACGAAGACAAGGCCAGCGCCGAATACTCGCTGGTCGAACAACTGGCCGAAGTGATTCCTGGCGTGCTGCTGCTGACCGCCACTCCAGAACAACTGGGCCAGGACAGCCATTTTGCGCGCCTGCGCCTGCTGGACCCGAACCGCTTCCACGATCTGCAAGCCTTCCGCGCCGAGAGCGAAAACTATCGCCCGGTGGCCGAAGCCGTGCAGGAGCTGCTGGACAAGGGCCGCATGTCGCCGACCGCGCACAAGACCATTCAAGGCTTCCTCGGTGACGAAGGTGAAGCCCTGCTCACCGCCGTCAACGATGGCGACACCGAGGCCAGCGCGCGCCTGGTGCGTGAACTGCTGGACCGCCACGGCACCGGCCGCGTGCTGTTTCGCAACACCCGTGCTGCGGTGCAAGGCTTCCCCGAGCGCAAGCTGCACGCCTACCCGCTACCGAACCCGGACGAATACCTCGAACTGCCCCTGGGCGAACACGCCGAGCTGTACCCGGAAGTCAGCTTCCAGGCGCAACCGGACATCGAGGAAGAGAACCGCTGGTGGCGTTTCGACCCTCGGGTCGAGTGGCTGATCGACCAGTTGAAAATGCTCAAGCGCACCAAGGTCCTGGTGATCTGCGCCCACGCCGAAACCGCCATGGACCTGGAAGACGCCCTGCGTGTGCGCTCCGGCATCCCGGCCACGGTGTTCCACGAAGGCATGAATATTCTGGAGCGTGACCGCGCCGCTGCCTATTTTGCCGATGAAGAGTTCGGTGCCCAGGTGCTGATCTGCTCGGAAATCGGCAGTGAAGGCCGCAACTTCCAGTTCTCCCATCACCTGGTGCTGTTCGACCTGCCGTCCCACCCCGACCTGCTGGAACAGCGCATCGGGCGCCTGGACCGGATCGGCCAGAAACACGTGATCGAACTGCACGTGCCCTACCTGGAAACCAGCCCGCAAGAGCGCCTGTTCCAGTGGTACCACGAGGCGCTCAATGCCTTCCTCAACACCTGCCCGACCGGCAACGCCTTGCAGCATCAGTTCGGCCCACGCCTGCTGCCCTTGCTGGAAGCCGCCGACGACGGCGAGTGGCAAGCCCTGATCGACGAAGCCCGTGCCGAGCGCGAGCGCCTGGAGCAGGAGCTGCACACCGGTCGCGACCGCTTGCTCGAACTCAATTCAGGCGGCGCTGGCGAAGGCGATGCACTGGTCGAGGACATCCTCGAACAAGACGACCAGTTCGCCCTGCCGATCTATATGGAAACCCTGTTCGACGCATTCGGCATCGACAGCGAAGACCATTCGGAAAACGCGCTGATCCTCAAGCCCAGCGAAAAAATGCTCGACGCCAGCTTCCCCCTGGGCGACGACGAGGGTGTAACCATCACCTACGACCGTAACCAGGCGCTGTCGCGCGAAGACATGCAGTTCATCACCTGGGAGCACCCGATGGTGCAAGGCGGCATGGACCTGGTGCTGTCCGGTTCCATGGGCAACACCGCCGTGGCACTGATCAAGAACAAGGCGCTCAAGCCAGGCACCGTATTGCTTGAACTGCTGTATGTCAGCGAAGTGGTCGCCCCGCGCTCCCTGCAACTGGGTCGCTACCTGCCACCGGCCGCCTTGCGCTGCCTGCTGGATGCCAACGGTAATGACCTGTCGGGCCGCGTGTCGTTCGTAACCTTGAATGACCAGCTGGAAAGCGTGCCACGGGCCAGCGCGAACAAATTCGTACAGGCGCAGCGCGACCAACTCACACCGCGCATCAACGCCGGTGAAGAGAAGATCGCCCCGCGTCACGCCGAGCGTGTAGCCGAAGCCAAGCGTCGCCTGGCGGCAGACACCGACGAAGAGCTGGCGCGCCTGACCGCGCTGCAAGCGGTCAACCCGACCGTACGTGACAGCGAGCTGGTTGCCTTGCGCAACCAGCGCGAGCAAGGCCTGGCCATGCTTGATAAAGCGGCACTGCGACTGGAAGCGATTCGGGTGTTGGTGGCGGGTTGATAATCCGCTGAACGTAAAAGGCCCGCGCAATGCGGGCCTTTTTATTAGCCTTGCCGGCCTCATCGCGGCATAGATATCTCCACAACTCTGAAGCGATCGACAGTAACCACGATGCGAAGCGAGCCGCTCTTGATCTTGATCTGCTTGTGATCTTGATCTCAGGCGCCCCGTTAAACCACGCTGGCCGAACGCAGGCTTGAATTCGTGGGTAACCCGGCAGGACGCCGGGTTAGCCGCCCCGCGCCATGGATGGCGCGTGGCGGCGGCCCACGGATTCAAGACTGCGTTCGGGCACACCGAGCCTAGGCGAGGTGCCGAGTGGTGGGGCAAGAGCGTTTTGCTTACTTTGCCGCTTTTGCAAAGTGAGCCGCCGTCAGGGCGGAACCCTAAGTGGCCGTTACCTAAATAACGGATATGTACTCAGTCTGATCCCACATCCCGGTCGGCTGTCAGGCCGTCTTCGCAGGCAAGCCAGCTCCCACATTTGGATCGCGGGGCGTCAGGTAGATATGCGCTGGCCGCCGGGGCCGGCACGGGAGCAAGCTCTCACAGGGAACCGCGCCCATTTCAGGCCAGGTAGCCATCCCCGCGCAACAGGGTTTCCAGGCAGTGTTCGGTGATGTGATAAAACGCCTTGAGCTCCTGGATTTTTGCCAATAGCTGCGCGTTGTCCACAGGCTCGGCACGTTTGACCGCCAGGATCATCTTGTTCTTGTTGGTGTGTTCCAGCGAGATGAACTCGAACACCTTGGTCTCATAGCCACAGGCTTCAAGGAACAATGCGCGCAGGCTGTCGGTGACCATTTCCGCCTGCTGGCCCAGGTGCAGGCCGTATTGCAGCATCGGCTTGAGCAACGCCGGGCTCTGGATCTGCAGGCGGATCTGTTTGTGGCAGCACGGCGAGCACATGATGATCGACGCACCGGAACGGATGCCGGTGTGGATCGCGTAGTCGGTGGCGATGTCGCAGGCATGCAAGGCAATCATCACGTCCAGCTCACTGGGCGCCACGCTGCGTACATCGCCACATTTGAACACCAGCCCCGGGTGCTCCAGGCGTGCGGCGGCGCTGTTGCAGAGGGTGACCATGTCTTCACGCAACTCGACACCGGTGACCTCGCCCTCGGCCTTGAGGGTATTGCGCAGGTAATCGTGAATGGCGAAGGTCAGGTAACCCTTGCCCGAGCCGAAATCGGCGACACGCACCGGGCGATCGAGCTGCAACGGCGACGACGTCAGTGCATGGCTGAACACTTCGATGAATTTGTTGATCTGCTTCCACTTGCGCGACATCGAGGGGATCAGCGCCTGCTTGGCGTCGGTCACGCCCAGGTCGGAGAGAAACGGCCGGCTCAGGTCGAGGAAGCGATTTTTTTCACGGTTATGCTCGGCTGAAGGCGCTTCGCGCAGTTGCTGCGGTTTGCTTTTGAACAGCGAGCTTTTGTTCTTCTTGCTGTATTCCAACTGGGCTTCGTCGGTCAGCGCCAGCAAGTGCGCGTTCTTGAACGAGCTGGGCAACAGCTCGGCGATCGCCGCCACGCCGTCGGCCAAGGGGAAGTTCTTGGTGATGTCGCGGGTCTTGTAGCGATAGACGAACGACAGGCAAGGCTGCTCCTTGACCACCACCGGCTTGATGATCAGCCGCTGCAACTCGGCTTCCTCACCGACGTACTTGGCCAGCACCAGCTTGATAAAAGCGTTCTGGGCCAAGCTTGCGCTCAACAGTTCGATGAACTGGGCATGATGATCCGGCGCAGGGCGGGCAGGTTGAGCGGTGACGGACATGAACAAAAACGCCTCGGGTAAAGAATGCCGGGCATTTTAGGCGGGATGGGGGTTCAGGGCACGGGGTTATTTGATCAACGGTCAATCAACCCGAATAAGGATGCTGCCTTGTGTAGGAGCGAGCTTGCTCGCGAAAAACGTCAACGATAACGCGGGTGTCCTGAATGAACGCGGCGTCGATGAGTTTTTCGCGAGCAAGCTCGCTCCTACAAAAAAGCAGTTATTCGAGTACGACCAGGCGATTGGGCAGTTCGTTGCGGGTTTGGGTAACGGGCACATGCACCTTGAGCAACTCGCCACAGGCTTCAACGCAGGCGATGAACCCGGCCAGCGTCTGCCCCTGTTTAACTTGCTGGGTAAACGCCTGGACAATGGCGTCCCAATTGCTGTCATCCAGGCGCTTGGAAATCCCCTCATCCACCAGGATCTCCACATAACGCTCAGCCTCACTGACAAAAATCAGCACCCCGGTGCTGCCCACCGTGTGGTGCAGGTTCTGCTCCAGAAACTGCCGCCGCGCCAGGTTGGACGCACGCCAGTGGCGTACCGAACGCGGGATCAGCCGAGTAGTGACCTTGGGCAAGCGGAACACCAGGCACAGCACAATGAACGTCGCCCACTGCGCCACCAGCAAGGTGTACATGGTCAGGTAACCCGACAGGTAATGCACCACGCCCGGCACCACCAACGCGATCAAGCTCGCCCACAGTAACGGAATGTAGGCGTAGTCGTCGGCGCGCGCCGCCAGCACGGTGACCAACTCCGCGTCGGTGGTTTTCTCGACCCGGGCGATCGCTTCGGCGACTTGGCGCTGCTCGTGTTCAGTCAGTAATGCCATGGTTGTAGATGCTCTATTCTCGTTATTGTCATTACCAACTGCCCGAAGCCCCGCCACCGCCAAAACCACCGCCGCCGCCGCGGAAACCACCGCCACCGCCGCCACCACCGCCGCGCCCGCTGCTGTTGAGAATCGCCAGCAGGATAGCGCCCACCGGCAAGCCCATGCGATTGCACAGCCACAGCACGCCGATCAGCAGAATAAACAGGCCGATGGAAAAACCGGGATTATCCATGGCGAAGTTCGCATCCGCCACATGGGCCGGCACCGCCAAGGGCTCACCGCCCACCACCTGGATCATCGCGGCCACACCGTCGCTGATGCCCTGGCTGAAATTGCCGGCCTTGAACTTGGGCAGGATCACCTGGTTGATGATCACCCAGGATTGCGCATCCGTCAGCACGCCTTCCAGGCCATACCCGACTTCGATGCGCAATTGGCGGTCATCACGGGAGACGATCAACAGCGCGCCGTTGTCCTTGCCCTTTTGGCCAATGCCCCACTGGCGGCCCAATTGATAACCGTAGTCCTCAATAGGCACGCCTTGCAGGTCGGGCACGGTGACCACCACCAACTGGTCGCCCGAGGTCTGCTCCAGCGCCTGCAGTTGCTGGGTCAGTTGCTCGCGCACCGCCGGGTCGATCATCTGCGCGCTGTCCACCACCCGCCCGGTCAGCGCCGGGAAGGTGAGCGCCGCCTGGGCCACGCCCACGCAGGCCAACAGCCACAGCGCCAGGCCTATCCGTAATAAACGCATCGACACCTCAGTGCAGCCTTATTTGAACTTCACTTGCGGCGCTTTATCGGCATCGGCGCTGGTGGCTTCAAACGTGGCGCGGATCGGCAAGTCGCTGTACATCACGCTGTGCCACAGGCGGCCCGGGAAGGTGCGGATCTCAGTGTTGTAAGCCTGTACGGCCTGTATAAAGTCACGGCGAGACACAGCGATACGGTTCTCGGTGCCTTCAAGTTGCGATTGCAAGGCCAGGAAGTTCTGGTTGGCCTTCAGGTCCGGGTAACGCTCGGACACCACCATCAAACGGCTGAGTGCGCCGCTCAGGCCATCCTGGGCTTGCTGGAACTGCTTGAGTTTTTCGGGGTTGTCCAGGGTGCTGGCATCCACCTGGATCGAGGTGGCCTTGGCCCGCGCTTCAATCACCGCGGTAAGGGTTTCCTGTTCGTGGGCGGCATACGCCTTCACCGTTTCCACCAGGTTGGGGATCAGGTCAGCACGGCGCTGGTACTGGTTCTGCACCTGGCCCCAGGCGGCCTTGGCCTGTTCGTCCAGGGTCGGGATGTTGTTGATGCCGCAACCGCTCAGCACGCTGCTGATCAGTAACAGCGCCGCAGCCTTGAAGCCCCAGCGATAAGTGTGTGCTGCTTGCATAGTGTTTCTCCTGCCCGATCTGATGGAATGTGACGACTAACCCTATAAACCACGCGCTTGGGGCATAATCCGCCACCACTGGAATGCTTCGAGCCAATCAGCTACAAAGATGCCCAGCGCGAAAAAGAGTTCAGAGTGTGCTGCATTTATCTGAACAACACCCGAACAACAATAGACGTTCCCCACATTTTGGCCGACAGCATCTCTCTGAATGCTGCGCAGTCGCCGAAAAAGGATATTCATGAAAAAGCTGTGTTTGCTCGGCCTTGTTGCCACTCTGGCCAGCCACCCCGTATGGGCAGAAACAAAGCCTGCTGCGCTTAACGACAAGGACGCCTTCGTCAGCGACCTGCTCAAGCAAATGACCCTGGATGAGAAGATCGGCCAATTGCGCCTGATCAGCATCGGCCCGGAAATGCCCCGTGAGCTGATCCGCAAGGAAATCGCCGCCGGCCGCATCGGTGGCACGTTCAACTCCATCACCCGCCCGGAAAACCGTCCGATGCAGGACGCGGCCATGCGCAGCCGCTTGAAGATCCCCATGTTCTTCGCCTACGACGTGATCCACGGCCACCGCACCATTTTCCCGATCAGCCTGGCCCTGGCCTCCAGCTGGGACATGGACGCCATTGGCCGCTCCGGGCGCATCGCCGCCCAGGAAGCCGCCGCCGACAGCCTCGATATCACGTTTGCACCAATGGTCGATATCTCCCGCGACCCGCGCTGGGGCCGCACTTCCGAAGGTTTCGGTGAAGACACCTACCTGGTGTCACGCATTGCCGAAGTGATGGTCAAGGCGTTCCAGGGCACCAGCCCCGCGAATGCCGACAGCCTCATGGCCAGCGTCAAGCACTTCGCCCTCTACGGCGCGGTGGAAGGCGGGCGCGACTACAACGTGGTCGACATGAGCCCGGTCAAGATGTACCAGGACTACCTGCCGCCCTACCACGCGGCGATCAAGGCCGGCTCCGGCGGCGTGATGGTCGCGCTCAACTCGATCAACGGCGTGCCTGCCACCGCCAACACCTGGCTGATGAACGACCTGCTGCGCAAAGACTGGGGCTTCAAGGGCCTGACCGTCAGCGACCACGGTGCGATCGTCGAGCTGATCAAGCACGGCGTGGCCAAGGACGGACGTGAAGCCGCCAAGCTGGCGATCAAGGCTGGCATCGACATGAGCATGAATGACTCGCTGTACGGCAAGGAATTGCCGGGGCTGCTCAAGTCCGGCGAGATCCAGCAGAGCGACATCGACAACGCCGTGCGCGAAGTGCTCGGTGCCAAGTACGACATGGGCCTGTTCAAGGACCCGTACCTGCGCATCGGCAAGGCCGAGGATGACCCGGCCGACACCTACGCCGACAGCCGCCTGCACCGTGCCGAGGCCCGCGACATTGCGCGCCGCAGCCTGGTGTTGCTGAAAAACCACAACGACACCCTGCCGCTGAAAAAATCCGCGACCATTGCCCTTGTCGGCCCGCTGGCCAAGGCACCCATCGACATGATGGGCAGTTGGGCTGCTGCTGGCCGGCCTGCGCAATCGGTGACCCTGCTCGACGGCATGAACGCCGTGATCGGTGAAAAAGGCAAAGTCATCTATGCCCGTGGCGCCAACATCACCGGCGACAAAGCGGTGCTCGACTACCTCAACTTCCTCAACTTCGATGCCCCGGAAGTGGTGGATGACCCGCGCCCTGCCCAGGTGCTGATTGATGAAGCGGTGAAGGCGGCGAACAACGCCGACGTTATCGTCGCGGCGGTGGGCGAGTCCCGTGGCATGTCCCACGAATCGTCGAGCCGTACCGATCTGAACATCCCGCAAAGCCAGCGCGACTTGATCAAGGCCCTCAAAGCCACCGGCAAACCGCTGGTGCTGGTGTTGATGAACGGCCGTCCGCTGTCGATTCTCGAAGAGAACCAACAGGCCGACGCGATCCTGGAAACCTGGTTCGCAGGTACCGAAGGCGGCAACGCCATCGCCGACGTGCTGTTCGGTGACTACAACCCATCGGGCAAGCTGCCGATCACCTTCCCTCGTTCGGTGGGGCAGATTCCGACCTACTACAACCACCTGACCATCGGCCGGCCATTCACCCCAGGCAAGCCGGGCAACTACACCTCGCAGTACTTCGATGACACCACCGGCCCCCTGTTTCCGTTTGGCTATGGCCTGAGCTACACCACGTTCAGCCTGTCGGACATGGCACTGTCGTCCACCACGCTGAACAAGACCGGCAAGCTCGATGCCAGCGTCACCGTGAAGAACACTGGCAAGGTCGATGGCGAAACGGTTGTGCAGTTGTATATCCAGGACGTGGCCGGTTCGATGATCCGCCCGATCAAGGAGCTGAAGAACTTCCAGAAGGTCATGCTCAAGGCTGGCGAAGCGCGCACGCTGCACTTCACCATCACCGAGGACGACTTGAAGTTCTACAACGCCCAACTCAAGTTCGCGGCGGAACCGGGTGAGTTCAATGTGCAGATCGGCTTGGATTCCCAGGATGTGCAGCAGCAAACCTTCGAACTGCTCTGATCTGAAGCTGTAAACACGGTCGCTGTGGGAGCTGGCTTTTGTGGGAGCTGGCTTGCCTGCGATACAGGCACCTCGGTTTGTCAGGTGTACCGAGGTGATGCTATCGCAGGCAAGCCAGCTCCCACAGTTGATTGAGTTGGCCCGACTAGCCGCGCCGATCCAGCAGGTTCACCACCAACCGATCAATCCAGCCCCACACCCGCTGCTTCACCCGCCGCCACAATGGCCGCGCCTTCCATGCCTCCAGGCTCACCGCCTGGCTTTGGGCAAAGTCCGCTTCGAAACTGCCCACCACCGCTGCCGTCAACTGCGGGTCCAGCGCTTCCAGGTTGGCTTCCAGGTTGAAGCGCAGATTCCAGTGGTCGAAATTGCACGAGCCAATGCTCACCCAATCATCCACCAGCACCATCTTCAGGTGCAGGAAACACGGCTGGTATTCGAAGATCTGCACGCCTGAACGCAGCAGGCGCGGATAATAACGGTGCCCGGCGTAACGCACCGACGGGTGATCGGTGCGCGGGCCGGTGAGCAGCAAACGTACGTCCACACCGCGCCCTGCTGCCCGGCGCAAGGCACGGCGCACGCTCCAGGTTGGCAGGAAGTACGGGGTCGCCAGCCAGATACGCCCCTTGCTGCTGTTCAAAGCACGAATCAACGATTGCAGGATGTCACGGTGCTGACGCGCATCGGCATACGCCACGCGGCCCAGCCCCGGCCCGGTGGCGGGCACCTTGGGCAAGCGAGGCAAACCAAAGTGGGTAGCCGGTTTCCACTCACGGCGCGCGGCGTTAGCGTGCCATTGCCGGTCGAACAGGGCCTGCCAGTCCAGCACCAGCGGGCCGCTGATCTGCACCATCACTTCATGCCAGTCGGCGGTGTCTTGCCCCGGCGTCCAGAACTCGTCGGTGACACCGGTGCCGCCGACCACCGCAATGCGCTGGTCGATCAGCAGTAGCTTTCGATGGTCGCGGTACAGGTTGCGCATCCAGCGCCGCCAATTCAGGCGGTTGTAAAAGCGCAGCGCCACGCCGGCATCGGTCAAGCGCTTGCGCAGCCCCAGGGTAAACGCCAGGCTGCCGTAATCGTCAAACAGGCAACGCACCTGCACGCCGCGTTCGGCGGCCAGTACCAGCGCCTGCACCATGGCCTCGGCGCAGGCCCCGGCTTCGACCAGGTACAACTCAAGATCAACCTGCTGCTCGGCCCGGGCGATACCCACCAGCATCTGTGGGAAGAAATTCGGCCCGTCGATCAGCAATTCGAATTGATTGGCGCTGCGCCACGGGAACACCGCGCCGCTCATGTCAGCGCGCCGTGAAGATCAGCACCGCACCCACCGGCACCGACAAACTGATCGACTTGAGCCCTGCCGCCTTACGCAAGGTAGCCACACCGGGCGCCAGGTCGAAATCCTCGGCATGCAGCACCACGGGCTCCAGGGTTACCACCTGGAAACGCCGCTCATCCAGGCGCGTGGCCAGCAGTTCGGCGCTGTAGGTCTGGGTCTTGCCGTGCAGCGTGACGCTCAAGGGCAGGCGCAATTCCAACTGCGCGCCGGACGCCAGGTCATTGATGGGCTGCAGATTGATCTGTGCGCTGATCTGCGCTTCGGGGAAGGTCTTGATCTCGAACAGCTCTTTACGCATGCGCTCGTCGCGCAACGGAATACCGCTGTTGATTGAGTCCAGCTCCACTTCCAGCCGAGCCGCGCCTTTGGCGTCGACTTTGCCGTGCAGCACCAGGAAGCGCTGGACTTCGGCAATCTCGGTGTTTTTGGTGGTGACGAAAGACAGGCGCGAGGATTCGTTATCCAGGTACCAATCGGCGTGGGCAGGCACAGCAGCAAAGGCCAGCAGCGCGAAGACCAGAGGTTTGACATTGAACATATAGACTCATGGGGCAAAAAACCTGGGCGAACCTTAAGCGCAATCTCACAACCGGCGCAAATTCAATGTGGGAGCTGGCTTGCTGTGGCGAGGGAGCTTGCTCCCGTTCGACAGCGCAGCTGG
>JACRYN010000035.1_pt2 | contig 51276 bp, 40 predicted proteins | sample 8023231 | NCBI WGS metagenome assembly JACRYN01 (sample SAMN15756473, study PRJNA655841) | gut metagenome | isolation source: fecal sample D84 from domestic dog with diarrhoea | host: Canis lupus familiaris | place: South Africa: Mmabatho, Mahikeng | collected 2019-09
CCTGTGACCGCTCGGTTCGTAGCCGAGTACTCTATCCAGCTGAGCTACGAGTGCAGATTGTGTTTTTAGACCAGATCACAACTGGTTGAAGCCAAGCTACCTGCATCGCTGCAACTAACTCTTAAATGGTGCACTCGACAGGATTCGAACCTGTGACCGCTCGGTTCGTAGCCGAGTACTCTATCCAGCTGAGCTACGAGTGCATTTGTTGCCGCGCATTATAGGCCGTTCAATCTCTATGTAAAGCTATTTTTTCGAGTATTTTCAACAACTTACCGAAAAAACCAGATTGCAACGTACTAAGCAAATAATGGCGGAGAACGGGGGATTCGAACCCCCGACACCCTTTTGAGGTGTACTCCCTTAGCAGGGGAGCGCCTTCGGCCACTCGGCCAGCTCTCCGCAACACGGGGCGTATATTAACCACGTTCCTCCCCGTTTGCAAACATAAAAAACGATAAAAATTAAAGGCTTGGTTCTTCGTCCTTCTCTTTCTTGATCCGCAGGTAGATTTCCTCGCGGTGGACCGCCACCTCTTTCGGAGCGTTAACCCCAATACGTACTTGATTGCCTTTGACGCCGAGCACGGTCACAGTGATTTCGCCATCACCGATAATCAGGCTTTCTGCGCAACGACGAGTCAGAATCAGCATACCTTTCACCTCACGCATTTCAGTTCAGGAACAACAGTCTGCAAAAAAAAAGCATTCGACCTACAACCAAAAGGTCGTAGCCCTACTCGCTAAGTATTGTCGAGCCCATGCAAAAGACCATGTACCCCACAAAAAAATGAAAGGCGCGGTAAACCGCGCCTTCCTGGCAACGCATCACTCGCCCTGTCGGGCCGGAGCATCCAACTCAAAAGCCGTATGCAGCGCGCGTACAGCCAGCTCCAGGTACTTCTCTTCGAGGACGACCGAGACTTTGATTTCCGAGGTGGAAATCATCTGGATGTTGATACCTTCTTTGGCAAGAGCCCCGAACATACGGCTGGCAACGCCAGCATGGGAACGCATGCCCACCCCGACGATCGACACCTTGGCAATCTTGGTATCGCCGACCACTTCACGGGCGCCAATCTCGCTCGCAGTGTTCTGCAGGATTTTCAATGCTGCATCGTATTCATTGCGATGCACGGTGAAGGTGAAATCGGTGGTGTTGTCGTGCGAAACGTTCTGCACGATCATGTCGACTTCAACATTCGCATCGCTGACAGGCCCCAGAATCTTGAAAGCCACGCCTGGGGTGTCTGGCACGCCACGGATCGTCAGCTTGGCTTCATCGCGATTGAAAGCGATGCCGGAAATGATCGGCTGTTCCATGGATTCCTCTTCATCAATAGTAATGAGGGTGCCCGGACCCTCCTTGAAGCTGTGCAATACGCGCAGCGGAACGTTGTACTTGCCGGCGAACTCCACCGCGCGAATCTGCAACACCTTGGAACCAAGGCTGGCCATTTCCAGCATTTCTTCAAAGGTGATCTTGTCAAGGCGCTGGGCCACTGGCACGACGCGTGGGTCAGTGGTGTAGACGCCATCCACATCGGTATAGATCTGGCATTCGTCAGCCTTGAGCGCTGCCGCCAGGGCCACACCGGTGGTGTCCGAACCGCCACGACCCAGCGTGGTGATGTTGCCGTGCTCATCCATGCCCTGGAAACCCGCTACAACTACCACACGGCCTGCTTTCAGATCAGTGCGAATTTTCTGATCATCAATCTGCAGGATCCGCGCCTTGGTATGTGCGCTGTCTGTAAGAATGCGCACCTGACTACCAGTGTAGGACACCGCTGGCACGCCACGCTTGTTCAGCGCCATGGCCAACAGCGCAATGGTTACCTGCTCGCCCGTGGAGACAATCACATCCAGCTCGCGCGGCAGCGGCTGTTGATCACCGCTGATGGCCTTGGCCAGATCGATCAGGCGATTGGTCTCGCCACTCATGGCCGACAGCACCACTACCAGGTCATCGCCAGCATCGCGGAATTTCTTAACCTTGTCGGCGACCTGCTCGATTCTTTCGACAGAACCGACCGAGGTGCCTCCAAATTTCTGTACGATCAAAGCCATTTCCAAGCAGCCTCAGCCCGTAAAGGGGCGCCTAATTTCCAATCCACCCGCACTGAACAAGCCCGTGACTAGACAGACCACGGGCCGGTTAACAGTGCTTTAAATACCTGCCTCGACAAATGGCACGGTCAAGGCCAGCGCCGCGTCCAGGGCTGCGGCATCGACACCACCGCCTTGCGCCATGTCCGGACGACCACCGCCCTTGCCGCCCACTGTCGCAGCGGCTTGCTTCATCAAATCACCGGCTTTGAGTTGGCCAGTCAGGTCCTTGGTTACACCAGCAACCAGAACGACCTTATCCTCATGGACACTGCCGAGCAGGATCACTGCGCGGCCGAGCTTGTTCTTCAACTGATCGACCAAGGCCAACAGCGCCTTGCCATCCTGGCCGTCCAGGCGCGCAGCCAGGACTTTTACGTCCTTGACGTCAACCGCCGCGGCCGACAGGTCATCGCCCGCAGCGCTCGCCGCCTTGGCCTGCAACTGCTCCAGCTGTTTCTCCAGCGCACGGTTGCGCTCCAGCACGGCGGACAGCTTGTCGATCAGGTTGTCGCGGCTGCCCTTGACCAGGCCGGCCGCTTCCTTGAGTTGTTCTTCGGCCGCATTGAGGTAAGCCAGGGCCGCAGCACCGGTTACCGCTTCAATACGACGTACGCCCGAGGCCACACCACCTTCGCTGATGATCTTCAGCAGGCCGATATCGCCGGTGCGGTTGGCGTGGATGCCACCACAGAGTTCTACCGAGAAGCTGCCGCCCATGCTCAGTACGCGGACTTCGTCGCCGTACTTCTCGCCAAACAGCGCCATGGCGCCTTTATTCCTGGCGGTCTCGATATCGGTTTCTTCGGTTTCAACCGGGGTATTCTTGCGAATCTCGGCGTTGACGATGTCTTCCAGGGCCTTGATCTGCTCAGGCTTGATCGCTTCAAAGTGGCTGAAGTCAAAACGCAGGCGCTGGCTGTCCACCAACGAACCTTTTTGCTGCACGTGCTCGCCCAGTACCTGGCGCAGTGCGGCATGCAGCAAGTGAGTAGCCGAGTGGTTCAACGCGGTGGCATGCCGTACGTCGGCATCGACCTGGGTGTCTACCGGTGCGCCCACGGTCAAGTTGCCCAGCACCAGCACACCGTGATGCAGGAAAGCCCCGCCGGTCTTGGTGGTGTCGCGCACATCAAAACGACCGGATGTCGAGCTCAGGAAACCGCAATCGCCAATCTGGCCACCCGACTCGGCATAGAACGGCGTCTGGTCCAGCACCACAACCGCCTCTTCACCTTCGCTCAACACGTCGACCGACTTGCCGTCTTTATAGATGGCGACGATCTTGGCCGAGCCCGCAGTGGCTTTGTAGCCGGTGAACTCGGTCGGTACGTCAACCTTGACCAGGGTGTTGTAGTCCAGGCCAAAGGAGCTGGCCGAACGTGCGCGCACGCGCTGGGCTTCCATCTCACGCTCGAAACCGGCTTCGTCGACGGTCAACTCACGCTCGCGGGCGATGTCGGCAGTCAGGTCCATCGGGAAACCATAGGTGTCGTACAGCTTGAACACCACATCACCCGGCACCACGGTGCCTTTGAGTTCAGCCAGGTCCTGTTCCAGAATTTTCAGGCCATGCTCCAGGGTCTTGGAGAACTGCTCTTCTTCAGCCTTGAGCACCCGCTCGATGTTGCTTTGCTGTTGCTTGAGTTCCGGGAAGGCATCGCCCATCTCGGCAACCAGCGCGGCCACGATCTTGTAGAAGAAGCTGCCGGTAGCGCCCAGCTTGTTACCGTGGCGGCACGCACGACGGATGATGCGACGCAGCACGTAGCCACGGCCTTCGTTGGAAGGCAGCACGCCGTCGGCGATCAGAAAACCGCAGGAACGGATGTGGTCCGACACCACCTTGAGCGAAGACTGGCCTTCATTGGCGCAGCCAATGGCTGCCGCCGAGGCGCTCAGCAGGTTGGTGAACAGGTCGATTTCGTAGTTGGAGTGAACGTGCTGCATCACCGCACTGATCCGCTCCAGGCCCATGCCGGTGTCCACCGACGGTGCCGGCAGCGGATGCAACACGCCATCGGCGGTGCGGTTGAACTGCATGAACACGTTGTTCCAGATCTCGATGTAACGGTCGCCGTCTTCTTCCGGCGAACCTGGCGGGCCACCCCAGATATCGTCGCCGTGATCGTAGAAAATCTCGGTGCACGGGCCGCACGGGCCGGTATCGCCCATGGTCCAGAAGTTATCGGACGCGTAGGGCGCGCCTTTGTTGTCACCGATACGGATCATGCGCTCGGCAGGTACACCGATTTCCTGGGTCCAGATGTCATACGCTTCATCGTCCGTCGCGTACACGGTGACCCAGAGCTTTTCCTTGGGCAGCTTCAGCACGCCGGTGAGGAACGTCCAGGCGAACGTGATCGCGTCTTTCTTGAAATAGTCGCCGAAGCTGAAGTTACCCAGCATCTCGAAAAAGGTGTGGTGACGAGCGGTGTAGCCGACGTTTTCCAGGTCACTGTTCTTGCCGCCGGCGCGTACGCACTTCTGGCTGCTGGTAGCGCGGGTGTAGGCGCGCTTTTCCTGGCCCAGGAAGCAGTCCTTGAACTGGTTCATCCCCGCGTTAGTGAACAGCAGGGTTGGGTCATTGCCTGGGATCAAGGAGCTGGAGGCTACACGGGTGTGACCTTGCTCTTCGAAGAAGCGAAGGAAGGCTTCACGGATTTCTGCGCTTTTCATTAGGTTCTTCCACGGAGGCTGCGGCCAAAGGCCAGTGCGCAACATCATCAGACGGAGCGACGGCAAAGGGCCGCATTATATCGGCCCTTTGCCGGTGGTACAGCGTGTTTATGTGATAGAAACAGTCAATTAGACGGCCTGCACTGTCATTTCTGCGAAAACGCGACGAATGTCTGCAGCACTTGCTCGATCTGCGCCCGGCTGACGTCCAGATGGGTGACCATGCGCAGGCGCGGCGCGGCACTCAACTTGACCCCACGCTCGGCCGCAAAGGCCTTCAGCGCCTGCGCCTGATCGCCTACCTGCACATACACCATATTGGTCTGCACCGGCTCGACGCTGTAGCCGGCCTTGCGTAACTCATCGCCCAGCCATTGCGCGTTGGCATGGTCGTCAGCCAGGCGCTGCACCTGATGATCCAGAGCATACAACCCCGCCGCCGCCAGTGAGCCGGCCTGGCGCATGCCGCCGCCGACCATCTTGCGCAAGCGCCGAGCCTTGGCGATCAGCGCCGCCGAGCCACACAGCACCGAACCGACCGGCGCGCCGAGGCCCTTGGACAGGCACACCGACACCGAATCGAAGTGCTGGGCGATTTCTCTCGCATCCACCCCCAGCTTGACTGCTGCGTTGTAAAGGCGGGCGCCATCCAGGTGCAGGGCCAGGCCGTGCTCGTGGGTAAATGCCCGGGCCTTGGCCAGATAATCCAGCGGCAGCACTTTGCCCTGCATGGTGTTTTCCAGCGCCAGCAGGCGCGTGCGCGCGAAGTGGAAGTCGTCGGGCTTGATGGCTGCAAGCACCTGGTTCAGATCAAGGGAGCCATCAGCTTGAACCTCCAGGGGCTGCGGCTGGATCGACCCCAGCACCGCCGCACCGCCACCTTCGTATTTGTAGGTGTGGGCCTGCTGGCCGACGATGTATTCCTCGCCGCGCTCACAGTGAGCCATCAACGCCAGGAGGTTGCTCATGGTGCCGGTGGGTACGAACAGCGCCGCGGCAAAGCCCAGGCGCTTGGCCAACTCGGCCTCCAAGCGGTTAACGCTGGGGTCTTCACCATAAACATCATCGCCGCTGACGGCGCTGGCCATTGCGTCGAGCATGCCGGGGGTAGGTTGGGTCACGGTGTCGCTGCGCAGGTCGATCACGGTCATGAAGGGGGCCTCTAACGGAGTGGATAAGTCCTTTTGTGTGTGATTACTGCGGGCAAAGCCACGGAATATCAAGCCCCTATTGCATTCATTCGAATACCAACCAATCAAACCGATATAAGTTATCGAGACGGCAGCCGTGCAGTTTTCGAAAAACCATGTTAAAAACTCTCCGCCGCCAGGGTTCTGGCGGCAACGTTCTCAGGGCGGGGTGCAATTCCCCACCGGCGGTAATTGCACGCAATGTGCATAGCCCGCGAGCGCTTGGCGCCTTGAACTGCTCAGGCAGGACGGCGACAAGGTCAGCAGACCCGGTGTGATCCCGGGGCCGACGGTCATAGTCCGGATGAAGAGAGAACGGGATTGGCACCTAAGGGCCGCGCGCCTGTTTGCGCATGCGTACCCTTAAATCCCATTCGATTCATAACGCCCTGTTTTTTTCTTAAACAGGAGTCAGAACATGCAACCCACCGCAATCGACAGCAAAAGCAAAAACCATCACGGCGAGCGCGTCGCGTTTATCCAGGCCTGCTGGCACAAGGATATTGTCGACCAATCGCGCAAAGGCTTCCTCGCCGAAATGATCGCCCAGGGTTATCAGGAATCGGACATCGACTTCTTCGAAGTCGGCGGCGCCTTTGAAATGCCCCTACACGCCAAGTTGCTGGCCAAGACCGGCCGTTACGCGGGGATCGTCGCTGCCGCGCTGGTGGTGGACGGTGGCATCTACCGTCACGAATTCGTCGCGCAATCGGTGGTCAGCGGCCTGATGCAGGTGCAGTTGGAAACTGAAGTGCCGGTGTTCTCGGTGTCCCTGACGCCGCACCACTTCCATGCCGGCAGCGAGCACACCACGTTCTTCTATGAGCACTTCGTGCACAAGGGTCAGGAAGCTGCGCGTACCTGCGCCGATACCCTGCACAAAGTGCGGGCGATCTATCAAAGCGAGCCGCAAAAGCGCGTTAGCTGATTGCATCCGAGCCCTGTCCAGCCGAGTTTCCTTGGATCGACAGGGCATATATATAAGTAAAACCAGTGATTGATGTACCGACGATGTAATGGTTTTGAGGTTTACCTCAAAAGAGTTCCCATCATCAACGGAGTCAGCATGTCTGAGATTACCCTTCCAAGCGCTCCGCGCGCTCCCGATAACGTCTGGATGATTGACGGACGAATCAGCGACCCCATCAACCGCACCAAAAACCTCCAAAGGGGCCCGCACGCCCAACTGCCGTTAGCGTTCATCACGCTGCATTCCGATAATACCGTGCTTGTCGAGCGCGAATTGGCCGATGAACTGCACGATTACCTTGTGTTCACAACCACCGATAAAGCCGACCGAATCTGCGTCGACCTCCCCGCGCAAGGCGAAGGTGAAGGACTCAGCGTCATAGTCAATACGCAACGTTTCCATGTCACCCTGAACGGGCTCAATCAGTTCGTGGTGTTCCGGACACAGGGCGGTGATGACCTAATTAATGTTGCCGACGATGTCACCCACCCCATCCTGATCGACGCCGGTGAAGGCAGTGATCGCATCTGGGCCGGAGGCGGCTACTCGCGCATTTTCGCCGGCCCCGGCGAAGATATGATCCTGACTCGGCGAGGCGCCTGCTATATCGAGGCAGGTGATGGAAACGACAAGGTTGTTGCCCTCGCCGACGGTGACATGACGGTCTACTCCGGCGCGGGGGACGATACCGTCATTGGCGCCCAAGGGCAGGCCTTTATCAATGGCGGAGAGGGCCATGATCATCTGACAGGGGGAGGCAAGCACAACATCCTGGTGGGTGGGCCAGGCGATGATATTTTACAGGCAGGCCCGCACAGCAATGTGATGTATGCCGGACACGGCATGGATCTGGCACTTCAGCTCAAGCCGAGGGACATAGTCTTCAAAGACTCCAACACCATCCTTGTTGCTGCGCAGCAGTTCAGCGTGCCCGCTTCCACATCAGGGAACAGCTCGCCAATAGATGTCCAGCAAGCGCGGGTGACCGATATCAATTACTACCCTCTGATCCACAGCGGCGTTCGAGTAGTCGGTAGCCTCCAGTTTCAACAACGAGTAAACGATGACCTCTCGCTGCTGGCCCAATCGCCGAACGGGCAACAATTGCTGCAAGCGCTGTACGCCGCGCAATTGATAGGCGGCACCCCAATCAATATCTATGAGTTGCAAGATGAGAGCAACGGGCTGTTTGCGCCGAGCAACGAATCGGAACCCAGGTCATTCATTGAGAATAATCAACGGGGCATACCGGCCTACGGTGGTTCGATCTACTACAATCCGACGTTCATCGGCAATCGAATGACCAACATACCGTTGCTTTATCACGAGCTGTGCCATGCGTACAACGCGGTCACCGGAACCACCCTGCCAGGATACAGCGAGGACGGTGTCGACGGCGACAAGGCCCGTCCGCTCATCCGCAACAGCGAACTGCAGGCGGTGGGCCTGCCTACAGACGCCCCCCCTTTCGACTTCGACAACGACCCGTCGACTCCACCCACCAATTCCAACCCGGTGTCATTCAGTGAGAATGGTATCCGCGAAGAACTGAACATGCCGCCGCGCAAACAGTATTCCTTTAACCCTGTTTAAGCTCCGCGGCGTCTTCTGAGGTCGGCACAATTAATATCCCCGCCCGTAGGCCATTCTTGACCTTCGGGTTGGGGAAAATGATATGCGCGCCCTCCTCCTCGATCACCCAACGGGTCTTGGCCACGTCTTCGGCCAACAGGTAGCCCTTGGCCAACGGCGAGAAGTTTTCCACATCCGCCGGCAGGTGCAACAGGAACGCGTCGCTGTGCTTGATCACTTCACGGGACACGGCAAACAGCTGCAGGCCGTCCAGGCTCTCGGTCACAGGCTCGGTGCCTTCGATGATCTGCGTGAGGCGAGCCTCCAGGAGACGCACGTCTACACCCTCGTTGTGCCCGAATGGTCGCGCCTTGCCCAATTCAAGGGTGAAGGCCTCGGCGCCCAACTGTTCATAGGTAAACGCGGTGAAGGTGATCGAGGTTTTATTCTGCAGCAACACCGCTTGTATACCGGCAGCGCGCAGGCGTGCCAGCTCGTGGCGCGAATGCTGGCGCCCTTCCTTCCAGGGATACAGCGCGAATTGTTCGATCTTCGAGCCACGAATCGCGGTGTGCAGGTCGTAATGCAGGCGCGAGCGGCCAGGCAGGCTGAAAAAGCTGCGGGCCAATTGCTCAAGCTCGGCGGCGCGCATGGCTTCGGGGCCAATGTTTTGTTCATGACGGCCATTGAACAGCCGGTTGACGTCCAGCTCGAGGTAACGCTCACCGCGGCGCATGGCCTCGGTATTACCGAACAGGAACAGAATACGGGTGCGGGGTTTGATCTCCCCGCGGGCAATGCCATGCAACAGGCGGTCGAGCAATTCGATCGGCGCGGTTTCGTTGCCATGGATGCCGGACGACAACAGCAAGTCGCTGCCGTTGTCCAGAGCTTCAGGAGGACGCACTTCAAGCGCGCCTTCGCTGAGCCAGCGCATCTGCACGCCGTCGACAGTCAGTTGAATTTTTTGCGCCGGTTCACGACCGGCGAGGGTCAGTTCAAGCAGTTTGCCGAGGGCGAGCATAAGCAGCTTCCTTAGTGGTTGCAGCCTGGGCCATGGACGTGATCGTCGTCGTCACCTTCAACGTCGGCCGGCTCCATTTCCAGTTGCAGGCTCATCAGGTTGGTGGCCAATGGGCGCATCAGCAGGTTGGCGTACTCGGCATCGCCCTCCTCTACGTCTACGCCAATCAGCAGTTGGCCGCGGCCATCGTGCTGGATCCAGATCTCCTTGCCCTGCCAGACCACCGCGACGCGGGTGCAGGAGGTTTCCAGCTGGGTGCCGTCGGTGTCTTCAAGGATGAGTTTCAGGGTGTCGGTCATAAATAAAATATCTCAGCCGTGTGGCATTAATTGATCTGGAAAGGATAAACCGAGCCCAGTTTAAGGATTTGCGTCAGTTCATCCAATGCCGTCCGGCACTCAAGCAGCAACTGCGGGTCAGCCAGGTCGGTTTCGCGCAGGCTGTCGCGGTAGTGCTTGCCCACCCATTGGGTCAGGGTTTCGTACAACGGCGCGGTCATGATAACCCCTGGGTTCACGGCCGCCAGCTCGGTTTCGTTCAACGCCACGCGCAGGCGCAGGCACGCCGGCCCACCGCCATTCTGCATGCTTTGCTTGAGGTCGAAGACCTTGACTTCGCGGATCAACCCGCCGGAAACGGTCAAGCCTTGCAGGTACTGCCACACGCGCTCATTGGCGCGGCACTCTTCCGGCACGATCAGCAGCATCGAACCATCAGGACGAGTCAGCAACTGGCTGTTGAACAGGTAGGAACGCACCGCGTCCTCGACACTGACCAACGCGCGGGGCACACACACCGACTGGAAGTTGCCGCCCAGCTTGCTCAACTTGCCGTGCAGTTCGGCGAGCATCTGTTCGGTATTGAGGAACGCATCCTCGTGATAGAACAGCACCTCGCCGTTGCCCACCGCGATCACATCGTTGTGGAACACACCGGCATCGATCACCGCAGGGTTCTGCTGGGCGTAGACCACACCATCATCCTTCAAGCCATGCAGGCGCGCAACGGCCTGGGAGGCTTCGAGGGTCTGGCGCGCCGGGTACTTCTGCGGGGCCGGGTAACGGGGGTCGAAAGCACTACGGCCGAAGACGAAAAACTCGACGCCCGCCTCGCCGTACTCACGACAGAAACGCGTGTGGTTGGCCGCGCCTTCATCGCCAAATTGCGCCACGGCCGGCAAGGCGGCGTGGTGAGCGAAATGCTTGCCATCGGAGAACATCGCCCCCAGCACTCGGCTGGTGGTGGGGTGCTCGATGCTGCGGTGGTATTTGCAATTGAGGTTGGCAGCGGTGAAATGCACACGACCGTCTGCGGTGTCGGCACTTGGGCTGACGGTGGCGGCGTTGGCTACCCACATGCTGGATGCCGAGCAGCTCGCTACCAGCAAAGGCATGGCCTGCCTGGCAGCCTGCTCGATCACCTGAGCGTCGGTGCCGCTGAAACCCAAGCTGCGCAAGGCGGCTACATCCGGGCGCTCCTGGGGCGCCAATACACCTTGCACAAAGCCCATGTCCATCAGGGCTTTCATTTTCTGCAGGCCCTGCAACGCCGCTTCCTTCGGGTTGGAAGACTGCTGGCTGTTGCTTTGGGACGCGACGTTGCCGAATGACAAACCGCCGTAGTTATGGGTCGGCCCCACTAGACCGTCAAAATTGACTTCACAGGATTTCATCGGCGAGGCTCCACAAACATCTGTTTTTATAGGCATCAAATCACTTGAATACACCACAGATCCATTGTGGGAGCGGGCTTGCTCGCGAAAGCGGTGGTTCAGTCACTTCAAATGTTGAATGAAACACCGCATTCGCGAGCAAGCCCGCTCCCACATTTAGATCAGCGTTATACCTGGCGTGAGCGTTGCCGGGACTATCAGGCTTGGCGTTTCCAACGACGCCACCGGGTACGCGCAATAATCCGCCGCGTAATAGGCACTGGCGCGATGATTGCCCGACGCCCCGACACCACCGAACGGCGCGGTACTGGCAGCGCCGGTCAACTGCTTGTTCCAGTTGACGATACCGGCGCGGCTTTCCAGCCAGAACTGCTGGTAACGCGCTTCGGAGTCCGACAACAGGCCAGCGGCCAGGCCGTACTGGGTGTTGTTGGCCTCAGCGATGGCACCGGCAAAATCCGCATAGCGGATCACCTGCAGCAGCGGGCCGAACAGCTCTTCGTCTTCACGTTCCGTCACCCCGGTTACGTCGATGATTCCAGGGGTCAACAATGCGGCCTGAGCCTGAGGCTGGGTCATTTCCAGCAGTGCCACGGCACCATTGGCCAACATCAGTTCCTGGGCTTGCATCAAGGCTCTGGCCGCAGCCAGGGAGATCACCGACCCCATGAACGGCGCCGGTTGCTGATCGAAAGCGCCCACTTCAATGCTCGCACTCACCGCCACCAGGCGCGCCAGCAAGGCATCGCCCCAGGCACCTTGCGGCACCAGCAAGCGGCGCGCGCAGGTGCAACGCTGGCCCGCCGAGATAAACGCCGACTGGATGATGGTGTACACCGCCGCATCCACGTCGGCGACTTCGTCCACGACCAGCGGGTTATTACCGCCCATTTCCAGGGCCAGGATCTTGTCGGGCCGCCCTGAGAATTGCTGGTGCAAGTGATTGCCGGTGCGGCTGGAGCCGGTAAAGAACAGGCCGTCGATGCCTGGGTTGGCCGCCAGGGCGATGCCGGTTTCCCGCGCGCCTTGCAGCAGGTTCAGCACGCCCGCCGGCAAACCGGCTTCGATCCAGCACTGTACGGTCAGCTCAGCGACCTTGGGGGTCAGCTCGCTCGGCTTGAACAGCACGGTATTGCCCGCCAGCAACGCCGGGACGATGTGCCCATTGGGCAAGTGCCCAGGGAAGTTGTAAGGGCCGAACACCGCCACCACACCGTGGGGTTTATGGCGCAACACAGCGGTGGCGTCGCCCAGGGGGCCGCTCTTCTCGCCGGTACGCTCGCGGTAGCTTTGCACCGAGATCGCAATCTTGTTGGCCATGCTGGTGACTTCAGTGGCCGACTCCCACAGTGGCTTGCCGGTTTCTTCGCCAATGCAGCGGGCGATTTCATCGGCACGGCTTTTAAGCGTGGCGGCGAAGGTTTCCAGCACGCTGATGCGTTCTTCGAGCGGGCGCTTGGCCCATGCCGGGAATGCCTGGCGCGCAGCCTGCACGGCGGATTCGACCTGTTCGGCACTGGCACCATTGCCAGCCCACAGCACTTGCTGAGTCACCGGGTTGCGCGATTCAAACAGCTCACCCTGGCCAGCCAGCCAGCTACCTGCGATATACAGCGAATTCATTATTTGGACTCCCGAGCAGCAGACAACGCAACAGCACGCACTTGATCACCCACCACCAGTTGCAGGCGCTTGGCGGTCTGTGGATCGACCACCAGCGTACCTGCCGCCAGACGGGCCGGAGCGGCGGTGATACGGCATTCCTCGCGCTTGCGGTTATGGATCAGGAACGGCGTGGCATCGTCCCCCGGCGTGCCGATGGCCAACACCAGTGACTGGCTGTCGCGCACCGCACGGATCTTGCTGGTTTCACATTCCACCGCCGGGCCGGCGTCGAAAATATCCACATAGCCCTGGTAGCTGAAGCCTTCGCTCTTGAGCATGCTCAGCGCCGGCTCGGTGTCCGGGTGGACCTTGCCGATTACATTGCGCGCGTCTTCGGAGAGAAAGCAGCTGTACAGCGGGAACTTGGGCATCAGCTCGGCGATAAACGCCTTGTTGCCTACGCCCGTGAGGTAGTCGGCCTGGCTGAACTCCATCTTGAAGAAGTGCCGGCCCAGGCTTTCCCAGAACGGCGAACGCCCGGCGTCGTTGGACACACCGCGCATCTCGGCAATGATCTTGTTGCCGAACAGTTGCGGGAACTCGGCGATAAACAACATGCGCGCCTTGGCCAGCATGCGACCGTTGAGGCCGTTGCGGTAATCGGCATGCAAAAACAACGAGCACAATTCGGAATTACCGGTGAGGTCGTTGGCCAGGAACAGCGTCGGTATCTCACGGTAGATATTCAGTTCCTGGGAAGCGCTGACAGTCAGCCCAACCCGGAAGTTGTACCACGGCTCGCGCAGGCCAACGGCGCCAGCGATGGCGGAGATTCCCACCACGCGGCCTTCGTCGTTTTCCAGCACGAACAGGTAGTCGGCATCGCCGCGCCCGGCTTCGCCGCGAAAGGTTTTTTCCGCCCAGCCCACCCGGTGGGTCAGGCGCTCTTCGTTGGCCGGCAAGGTGGTGAGGCCGGTGCCAGTGCTGCGCGCCAGGTCTATCAGGGCCGGTAAATCGCTGCTGCGTACGGGACGAACGATCATGCTATCTCCTCGAACGGGCCGCTGTTGTCAGCCACCCGCGAAACTCTCTTTTTAAACCGCAACCAGGCGCACACTGGCGCCTTCGCCAACGCCCAGCGCTTCGGCTGCCGCCAGGTCCAGGGTCACTGGTTTGCCGGGCGCGTAGTCCAGCTCCAGCATCACCGCACGGTAATCCTGCAACTGCGCGTTGCTCACCAGGTACTGGCGGCCAACCCCCTTGACCATCTCACCGATTTTCACTGGCACCACGCGGCTCTGGGCAATCGAGCGAATGCCCGACACCCGGGCGTGCAGCGTCGGGCCACCGTCGAAGATGTCGATGTAATGGTCAGTTTCGAAACCTTCACGCATGAGGATGTCGAAGGTGATTTGCGCACGCGGGTGCACCTGGCCCATGGCTTCTTGCGCTTCGTCCGGCAGCAGCGGCACGTAGATCGGATAGTGCGGCATCAGCTCGGCGAGGAAGGTACGGCTTTTCAGCCCGCACAGGCGCTCGGCGGCGGCGTAGTTGAGGTCGAAGAAATTGCGGCCAATGGCATCCCAGAACGGCGAGTCACCGTTCTCGTCGCTGTAGCCGACAATCTCGGTCACCACCGAGTCGGCAAAGCGCTCGGGATGGCTGGCGACAAACAGCAGTCGGCCACGGGAATTGAGTTCCGACCACGGCGAACCGACCAGCGCAGGCTTCACGTAGAAACTGGTGAGCAGGCTGTTGCCGGTAAGGTCGTGGCACTGGGAAAGCACGTGGATCTTGTTGTGGATCTTCAGCTCGCGGGAGGCGTGTACGAAGGTCTCGTTACGAAAGCTATAGAACGGCTCGGAGTAACCGGCCGAGGCCACGATGGCCGAGCAGCCGGCGAGCTTGCCGGTCTCGGTGTCTTCCAGCACGAAGAAATAGCTCTCTTCACCATTGAAACTCACCTCGGCCGCAAAAGAAGCTTCGCTGGCCGCGATCTTGTCGCTCAGGCGTTCCACATCATCCGGCAAGGAGGTGACACCAATCGGGCTGTCCGCAGCCAGACGCTGTACCTCGCCCAGATCAGCCATTTGCGCGGGGCGCATCACCAGCATGGTGTCACTCCTTAACTCGAAAACTCACAGAGGAAAAAATGCCGGACACAGGCCCTGGATACACATCGGTCTCAATGTGTCAGCAGATCCATGTGGGAGCTGGCTTGCCTGCGATACAGGCAACTCGGTATATCAATGTCACCGAGGTGATGCTATCGCAGGCAAGCCAGCTCCCACATGTGTTCAGGTCCGGCCAATAAAATGTGTCGCTATCAGGCTTGCGTCAACGTCTTCACAGCACGCTCAAAACGATCCAGGCCTTCATTGATGTCCGCCTCTTCCACCACCAGGCTCGGTGCAAAACGCACCACGTCGGGGCCGGCTTGCAGGATCATCAAGTTCTCTTTTTCGGCCGCGTTGAACACGTCCTTGGCCTTGCCTTTGAAGGCATCGCTGAGTACGCAACCGATCAACAAGCCCATGCCACGCACTTGGGTGAAGATGCCGTACTGCTTGCCGATCTGCTCCAGGCGCGCCTTGAACAGGTCGTGCTTGGCATTCACACCCGCCAGCACTTCTGGGGTGTTGATCACGTCGATCACCGCTTCCGCTACCGCGCACGCCAGCGGGTTGCCGCCGTAGGTGGTGCCGTGGGTGCCGACTACCAGGTGCTTGGCCAGGTCTTCACGGGTCAGCATCGCCGCAATCGGGAAGCCGCCGCCCAGGCTCTTGGCGCTGGTGAGGATGTCCGGGGTCACGCCGTAATGCTGGTAGGCAAACAGGTGTCCGCTGCGGCCCATGCCGGTTTGCACTTCGTCGAACACCAGCAGCGCGTCGTTCGCGTCGCACAGTTCGCGGGCGCCTTGCAGGTAAGCCAGTTCGGCTGGCAGTACGCCGCCTTCACCTTGGATCGGCTCCAGCACCACGGCGCAGGTCTTGTCCGACACCGCGGCTTTCAATGCGGCCAGGTCGTTATAAGGAACGTGGGTGATGCCGGTGATTTTAGGCCCGAAACCATCGGAGTACTTCGACTGGCCACCGACGTTGACGGTGAACAGGGTACGGCCGTGGAAGCTGTTCAGCGCGGCGATGATCTCGTACTTCTCGCTGCCAAAACGGTCGAACGCCACGCGACGGGCCAGCTTGAAGGCGGCCTCGTTGGCTTCGGCGCCGGAGTTGCAGAAGAACACGCGCTCGGCAAAGGTGGCGTCGATCAGCTTGTGGGCCAGGCGCAGCGCCGGCTCATTGGTGAACACGTTGGAGACGTGCCAGAGTTTGTTGGCCTGTTCGGTCAAAGCACCGACCAGTGCCGGATGGGCGTGGCCTAGAACGTTAACCGCGATGCCGCCGGCAAAGTCGATCAGCTCTCGACCGGCCTGGTCCCACACGCGCGAACCTTGGCCACGCACAGGAATAAAGGCAGCAGGTGCGTAGTTGGGCACCATCACCTGGTCGAAATCGGCACGTTGCACCGGGGCTTGCTCAACGGACATCGGAGTCTCCTGAAGAGGAACGCCTGCCTGGAACTGGCGGGCGATGCAGGGATTGTAAGGACAGTTTTCAGTGGGGCCTTGTCGCCAAGCGACAACTTCTTATAGCGCCAACCCGTGTTTTTCGCGGGTTTACGCCAATGCGACAAATAGCGTCGCAATGGCGCAGTTTAAACGCTGCGGCAGGTTTACGTCAGGATCATGCAGCGAAAGGGTTGGCGCGCCCTGACGATCTAACCGCGCCTACCTGAGTTCCGGGCAGCACGGCCTGATAAGCAAGGGAGGCAAGCGCAAGATCTGCAGGTTTCTTTGCGGGCATCACTATATATGCTCCCGCCCTGCATCAAAGTTGGTGTGATGTCGCTGCCTCAATTCAATGAAGATCCAGCCCATGCCCACCCCAACTCAGACCTCGCTCTCCCAACACCTCGCACAAGTCGCAGCCGTAGTGCCCGCCGAGGTCAACCCCCGCCTACCGAAATGGCTAGGGAACGCCTCAAGTGCCCGGCGTCAGGCCCTGAAAAACAGCCCAATTGCATTCGCCGATTGGTATGGCGATGCCAACCGCACCCAGCAAGCTCCCGCCAAGAAGGCCCTGGAGAACAGTTGGAAGGCACAAAACCAAATCGACAGCGCCCTATCCACGCTCCAATCCCCGCAGGCATTTGCCGCCCCCTTGCTGCAGCAGGCACTCAAGCAGCAGTTCGACGCCGACTGCGACGTCAGCGCTATTTACCTGCGCTTGTATATCCCACAGACCACACCGCTGCTTCCCATAGAAACTGGCGCCAAAACCTGGACCGTTTCACTGGTGGAGGCGGCATTGCACAACTTTGATGCGGACGAAAGCAAGCCGACGGCATATGCCCCAGAGTCGACATTCATTACTCAGCCCTCCGCCACCGGGCAATTCAACACGCTGCCCCAATTACGCGAGAAAATCAGCATCGCTCAATTCATTGGGTTATGCCGCACGCTGGATGTCGGCAAGCAATACCAGCGCTACCTCAAGAACCTTTTGGGCTTCAATGACGCGGCGATCAAGGCTCAACTGCGCCAAAAGGTCATCAACAGCCTGAAAGCCGACGCCCAAGCCAGCTTGCATATGGCGCAGCTGAAAAAAGATGTATCGCCCCAAGCGTTCAATGCACTTCGCAGCTTTCTCAAAAACCTGATCGGCGACCTGAACGGCAGGCCGTTGCTGTGCCATGACCTTAGCCTGATGAACGCCCCCTTGACCGGCATCGTGCTGTTCGCCGCCGACCTGGAGTCCAATCGCAGCGCCGTCCCGATGGTGGCCTACATTCCGGGCGACCCGCAATCGCCGCTCAAGTATTACGCCAACGGTCAGGCTTTCATGCAGGACCTGGCGAACAAACTGCGCAGCGCCGACTATCAGGCGTTTTTCAGCCGTTTCGTCAGGCATGAACAGCGTGGCTACTTCTTTGCCGATCTCAACAGCCGCTTATCACAGGTCGTCTGGCACGAGCATGTTTCGGGCGACCCCCGCCCTGTCTGGCGTGACGAACCTGTGGCCAAAACCAACCTGCAATTCTATGCGACGAAAATCACCAACGACCTGTACGAGCACCTGTATGAGAACAAGCTTGATAAGTTGCTCAACGATGCTCGCGTAACGGCCATTCCCACCGCCGACGCTGACAGAAATGCTCGCTGGCGGCACTGGGAGGTTGTGCAGAAAATCGGTGAAGCCATTCTCGAAATCGCCGCCTTCATCGCAACACCCTTTGTTCCGCCGCTGGGCTTACTGATGCTCGGCTATACCGCCTATCAACTGCTCGACGATGTGTTCGAAGGCGTGCTCGACTGGGCCGAAGGGCTCAAGCGCCAGGCATTCGGGCACCTGATGTCAATCCTTGAGCAAATGGTCCAACTGGGGATGTTCGCGGTCGGCGCACCGATAGCCGAAAACCTGTTGCGACAGACGCTACCGAAGGCGCTATGGGACTTCTTTGACAGACTCACTCCGGTGACCACCGACCGTAAAACCCGTCTGTGGAACCCCGACCTGGCGCCCTACGCCCACGACATTCAATTGGTTCCAGGGTCGCGCCCCGGCCCGCAGGGATTACATGCCCATCAACAAAAGCAGATCCTGGCGCTGGACGGGCAATATTTCTCCATCAAACAACCCTCGGGCAACGCTAGCCTTGAACACCCTACGCGCCCCCACGCCTACCGCCCACGCCTACTGAGCAATGGCAAGGGCGCCTGGTTGACGCCCGTGGATCGCCCGTTGACCTGGAATCGCACCACCTTGCTACGCCGGCTCGGTCCATCTGCCGAAGGTATCAGCGAAGCCGGTCTTGAAAGAGCCAGTCGCATCAGCGAGACCAATGATGACGTCCTGCGCAAACTGTACATGGACCACCAACCGCCGCCGCCGCTGTTGGCCGACACACTCAAGCGCATCCGGATCGATGAGCAGTTGCAAACTTTCATCGACCAAATGAACAGCGATGACCCTGCGATGTATCAGAAGGCTGATACCCAAACGCAACTGTGGCTGCTGAGCCAGACGGGCCTATGGCCCGAATCCAAGACCCTGCGGTTTCTCAACGCCAAAGGTGAAACCGTCTGGGAGCACAAAGGCCATAAAAACGCCGCCGTGGCACAGATACACGAAGCCCAGATGAACAACGGCGATTTGCTGACGATCGTGCTGGAAACCTTGAATGAGTCGGAACGCAAAACCTTGCTTGAAGAGCCGTTCGGCCCCACGCCCACCCTGCCTGCACGCACCGCCAAACTGCGCAAACAACTGGCACGCGCAGCTCAGAAAAGCCGCGCCTCGCTGTTCGACTCGCGTTATCGCGGGCTGGAGATAACCGCTGACGCACGCCTGCAAACCATCATCGACGCCGCGCCCGGCCTGCCAACGAGCGCCGCCGAAGACGTATTACGCTGCTCCACCGGCCAGCAGTTGCTGGACATCGACCAAGGCAAGGTACCCGCGCCGGTACTTGAGCGAGCACGCTGGGCCGCTCATCACGTTCGAATCAGCCGGGCGCATGAAGGGTTGTACATGACCGCTCTGGAAAACAGCGACACCCACCGCCTCGCCCTGCACTCGCTGGAAAACCTGCCGGGCTGGTCGCCGTCTGTGCGCCTGGAAGTGCGCGATTTCAAGCAAACCGGCAAGCTGCACGATGCGATCGGCGCTCCTGAAGCACCGATCAAACGCACCCTGGTGCGTACCATCGACGGCGAGTACATCCCCGAAGACGAAAAAGGCATGGTGCTTGCCGAAACGGATTTTTACACTGCCGTCCTGCAGGCCCTGCCTGACACTCAGCGCGATGCGCTGGGCATTCATATCGGCCAGGGTCCGTTGTTGCGGCAAACCTTGAGCCAGCGCCCCCTGACACGTGAAGCGCTCGGCGCGTTGTTGGCCCAGGATCCAGTGCGCAAACCTGCCTACGACCCCAGGCTGATGCGCCTGCCCGGCGGCATGGAAGGCTACCCCGCCACACCGCCAGAGGCCGGCAACACCCCCGAATTGGCGTTGTTACACGAGCTGTACCCTGGCCTGAGCCCGCAAGAGCTGGCTCAGACACTGGACATTTTGAACAGCCATCCCAGCACTCCCTTACAGACGCTCCGCTACCTGAAAAACGAGCTTTTACGACTCAAAACCGATCTGATGGCCTGGCGCTCGACCCTCTTGCAGGCCTCTCTCAACACCGATGCCCCGCTGCCCCCTTCCACGGTCGCCGAAGCGGAACTGCACCGCTGGATATGGACACAAGAACTGCTCCGCGGCTGGCGTCATGAAACGCCGATCGATACTGACCACGCAATCGGACGCACACTGAACCTTGGCTACCCCATACACGGCGAACTGCCTGTACTCAATGCAAACTTCGATCACATTTCCAGTTTGACGCTAAAGGGTTACCCCACTACCCGGGGAGCGCCAGGTTTCCTCACCCACTTCCCCAACCTACGTACGTTGCATCTGAGCGACGTTGCCCTCAACACAATTCCTCCCGAGGTCATCGCACTTTCTCACCTTGACAGACTGACGCTGCGCAACTGCAACCTGACCCTGCAAAACCGCGCAGACCTTGATCCATTCACAGGACTCAAAAGTCTGGACCTGTCCAACAACAATCAGCTGTCACGGTCTCCCAACCTCGGGCACATGCCTGAACTACAGACGCTGAACCTGAGCGGAACCCATATCTCCCTGTTTCCCGAGAACTTGCTCAATCGCCCCCAACTAGTCAGCGCCGATCTGAGCAACAACTATTTGAGTCGGCTGCCTGATTTGATCTTCCAACTGCCAGGCAATGCCGCCAAAGCCTTTAACCTGTCAGGCAACGGGTTCTCACGCGCCACGCTGCAGAGGATCAAAGCCTATTGCCAGATAACCGGCGAACATTTTGGTGCTGATGCCAACCCCGCGCAGCGGCTTATGGTGCAAGCGCTTTACCCCAAGTACAGCGTCGACCAGGCGAATAACTTCATCTTCAGGCTGCCCGGCGGCCTGGACGACTCAATGGCACACTTGGTGCGCTTGAAAGCGGACTACGAGCGTCTTCAAGCCGATTTGCAGGAATGGATAGTGAGTGTGCCGGCACAGCATCCGCTTACGAGGGCACCCCTGGACGAGCAAGCGCAGGCTCAGCAGCAGTTGGTGCGAGACGAACTCAAAACAGTGCTGGAAGCAGCTTGGCGACGGGAAACCGCTCTGGACTCCGACCAAGAGCCGCCCGCCGCCTCCCATGAAATGGAAGTGACGCTGGCGCCGCTAGGCGATCTACCGTCATTGAATATCGATTTCGAGCACATTTCGAAGCTGGAATTGAGAGCAGAGGAAACTACGTCGATTCCCCAGGGATTTCTCGAGCACTTTCCCAACCTGGAAAGCCTGCTGATCTACCGCTATGCCTTGAACGACATTCCTGGCGCCGTGTTCAATCTACCCAAACTCAAGTCACTGAGCCTTGCAAACAGCCATATTCGCTTGACCACCACCAGCGCCGACGCCCTGAGCGACCTGCAAAACCTTGAGTACCTGGACCTGAGTCATAACCCGCTGGGCGTCGCGCCCGACATCAGCAAAATGTCGGGGCTGACAGGTTTGATGATCGAAGAAGCTGGCCTCACGCAAGTGCCGAACGGAATATTCAACCTGCCATCGCTTGATCAAGTGAGCTTGCGCAATAACCAGATTAGCGAGCTGCCCAGCGACCTCCTTGAAATGGATGCAGACAGAGCCCAGGGCTTCGACCTCAGCGGCAACCCGTTCTCGCCCGCGGCGATCGCCATGCTGCGCAGTTATTACAACCGCACGGCGGTAAGTTTCGATGTACCGGAAGCTTTACAACCCCCGCCGATCAATCCCAACCAGGACTCCGTCAGCGGTGGACCCGACACAGAGGGCGATGAATAGCCCGCCGCTCAACCGCGCTCGGAGGGCACCGACGACAACTCGAACGGGCTGCTGCTGCGCCGTTGGTTGCGGTCTTCACGGGGAGTAGCGCCGAAGAAGTTACGGTAGGCGCTGGAGAAATGCGGCCCCGAGGAGAAGCCGCACGACAGGCCGATCTGGATGATCGACTTGCTGGTTTGCATCAACATCTGGCGCGCCTTGTTCAGGCGCAGCTCCAGGTAATACTGGCTGGGAACGCGGTTAAGGTACTGCTTGAAGATGCGCTCCAGCTGTCGTCGTGACACGCACACGTGCTGGGCAATTTCATCGGTGGTCAGCGGCTCTTCAATATTGGCTTCCATCAGCAACACCGCCTGGGTCAGCTTCGGATGGCTGGAGCCCAGGCGGTTTTGCAACGGAATGCGCTGGCGCTCGCCGCCCTCACGGATGCGCTCCACCACCAATTCTTCAGACACGGCACCGGCCAACTCGGCGCCATGGTCACGGGCCAGTACCGCCAACAGCAGGTCAAGTACCGACATGCCGCCGCAAGCGGTCAGGCGATCACGGTCCCAGTCAAACAGGTGGCTGGTGGCGATGACCTTGGGGAAACGCTCGGCGAAATCGTCCTGCCAGCGCCAATGCACGGCAGCACGATAACCATCCAGCAAACCAAGCTGGGCCAATGGGTACACGCCTGCCGATAACCCGCCTATCACGCAACCAGCCCGAACCAGTTGCTTGAGCGCGGTGCTGAGCTGGGAGGCGATGGCGGCAGGCGGCTCATCCGCCAGCAGGAACAGTTTCTGAAAACCTTCCAGCTTGCCGGCCCACGGCTCGCCCGGCAGTTGCCAGGCCCCCTCGGTTTGCGGCTCGGCCTGCAGAAACGACAATTCGTAGACCACATCCGGATGTACCCGCTGAGCAACGCGCAAGGCCTCCTCAGCCAGCGCAAGCGTGAGTGCTTTTGTGCTGGGCCAAATCAGGAAACCAATTTTGTGGGCGGTCATGGAGTGCTATCCGGAGCGAAAACGGTGAAAGAAGCTGTGGGCCAATGCTAGCCCGTAATCAACTACAAATCCCAAAACAAACACAGATCAAAAGTGGGAGCTGGCTTGCCTGCGATGGCGGTGGGTCAGTTAACACATCATTGGCTGATGCATCGCTATCGCGGGCAAGCCAGCTCCCACAGGGAATCGGGGCTTACCTCAAGACTGCGGAGCATGCACTATCCCGGTGCACAAAAGCAGTCTTGATTATTTCAAACTGCCAGAGAGGAACTGCTGCAACCGTTCCGACTGCGGGTTCACCAGCACTTCCCTCGGATTGCCACGCTCTTCAACAATGCCTTTGTGCAAAAACACCAACTGGTTCGACACTTCCCGGGCAAAGCCCATTTCGTGGGTCACCACCACCATGGTGCGGCCTTCCTGGGCCAGGTCCTGCATGACCTTGAGCACTTCGCCCACCAACTCCGGATCCAGCGCCGAAGTAGGTTCGTCGAACAGCATCACCTCAGGTTCCATCGCCAGCGCGCGAGCAATCGCTACGCGCTGCTGCTCGCCACCGGACATGTGGCCCGGGAACGCATCCTTACGATGGCCCACGCCGACTTTGGCCAGGTAATGCTCGGCCTTTTCACGGGCCTCTTTCTTCGATATGCCCAACACGTGCACCGGGGCTTCCATCACGTTTTCAATCGCGGTCATGTGCGACCACAGGTTGAAATGCTGGAACACCATGGACAGGCGTGAACGCATACGTTGCAGTTGCTTGGGGTCGGCGGCCTTCATGGCGCCGTCCTTGCTGGCCACCAGTTTCAGCTCTTCGTTATTGAGCAGAATCTTGCCGGCGTGGGGCTGCTCCAGCAGGTTGATGCAGCGCAAAAAGGTACTTTTGCCCGAACCGCTGGAACCGATGATGCTGATCACATCACCGGCGGCGGCGGCCAGGGACACACCTTTGAGCACTTCATGACTGCCATAGCGTTTATGCAGGTCTTGGACTTCAAGCTTGTACATGCGGTCGGTTCTCACAAAAACAGGTGGTCAGTCGTTGAGCAAGCGCCCGTGACGCAGCGCTTCGCGCCCCGCCACCTTGGCCAGCCAGAAACCCGCTTGGGCATAACGTAGCCGTTCAACGGCAAACAACACCCCCGAGGTGCCCGCGCAAATAGTGCTTACGCGGTCAGTCAGGGGGTCAATCACTTCAAAAATCTCGTCGCCGGTTTCTACCCAGTCGCCCGCTTTACGCAGGTAACTGATCACCCCGGCATGGGGCGCGAACAGCAGCTCGGTGCCCTCAAAAGGCACACCTTCGCAAGGTTCGTGTTGCGGCGCAGGCCACTCGCCCTTGATCAAGCCTTGTTCGGCGAGGAACGCAAGGATGCCTTCGGCGTGGAAGATGGCTTCATCACGGCCGGTGTCGGCCTGGCCGCCCAACTCCAACGTCGTTGCCAGGCAGGCCAGCGGAATCTGCGCCTGCGGGAACATGCGCGACAAACGCAGCCACGGCAACGAGCACGCCTCGTCAAACGAACTGCCGCCGGAATCTTCCGCCAGCAGGCCGACCTTCACATTCAGATGTGCCGACAGCGACCGCCACTGCGGCCAGTGTTGGGGCAGCGCGTACATGTGCAGTGCGGCTTCGGCGTCGCAATGCAGGTCCAGCACCACATCGGCGGTGCAGGCATGGCTCAGCAGGATACGCTGCATGCCTTGCAACTGGCTGCTCGGCTCGGGCAAGGCGGCCAGCGTATCGCTCATGGCCTGGCGAATCATGCGCACATTGGCGTGCGGGTCATCACCCAGTTTGCCTTGCAACAATGCACCGACCGGCTCGCTCAACTCAACGAAGTCGCGATTGAAGTTCTTGCCGCTGCCCACTTCGAAACGCCCCTGGTGGCTGCCCTGCAACAGCTGGCCAAGGCCCATCGGGTTAGCCACCGGCACCAGCTCGATCACGCCGTTGAGGGCGCCCTGCTGCTCCAGCTTTGTGAGGCGTTTTTTCAGTTCCCACGCGGCACGCATACCCGGCAACTCATCGGCGTGCAGGCTGGCCTGGATATAGGCCTTGCGCTCGCCGCTGCCAAAGCGGAACACGCTCAGTTGGCGCTCGCAGCCCAAATGCCCCCAGGGCAGCAGATGATCGATACGTTCCATATCAGTGCTTCCGTGGAGCCAGGTAGCTCAGCCAGCGGCGCTCGGCCAACTTGAACAGGCGCACCAGGATGAAGGTCAGGCACAGGTAGAACACGCCAGCGGTGATATAGGCTTCGAACGGCAGGTAATACTGGGCATTGACCGTACGCGCGGCACCGGTGATGTCGATCAGGGTAACGATGGACGCCAGGCTGGTGGTCTGCAGCATCATGATCACTTCGTTGCTGTACTGCGGCAGCGCACGGCGCAGGGCCGACGGCAACAGGATGCGGCGGTACAGTTTGTAGCGCGACATGCCCATGGCCTTGGCCGCTTCGATCTCACCGTTAGGCGTGGCCTTGAGGCTACCGGCGATAATTTCGGCGGTGTAGGCGCTGGTATTGATCGCAAACGCCAGGCACGCACAGAACGTTGCGCTGGACAGCAGCGGCCACAGGAAGCTTTCGCGCACCACTTCGAACTGTGCCAGGCCGTAGTAGATCAAAAACAGCTGCACCAGCATCGGCGTGCCGCGGATCACGTAGGTGTAAAGCCAGGCCACGCCGTTGACGATCGGCTGCTTGGACACGCGCATCAAGCCCAGGGGCAAGGCCGCGAGCAGGCCGAAGAACAGCGAGATAGCGAGCAGTTTCAGGGTGGTCAGCAAGCCGCCAAGGTACAGCGGCATGGCCTCCCAGATGACGTTGTAGTCGAAGATCATAGATCAGCCGCCCTTACGCCTACCGAGTAGCGCTTCTCAAGGTAACGCAAGGCCAGCAACGACACGCTGGTGATCACCAGGTACATCGCCGCCACTGCGAGGAAGAAGGTAAAAGGCTCGCGGGTGGCGTCTGCCGCCTGCTTGGCCTTGAACATCATGTCTTGCAGACCTACCACCGAAATCAGCGCGGTGGCCTTGGTCAATACCAGCCAGTTGTTGGTAAACCCGGGGATCGCCAGCCGAATCATCTGCGGCACCATCACCCGGAAAAATACCTGGAAGCTGCTCATGCCATACGCCACGCCGGCTTCGGCCTGGCCCTTGGGAATGGCCATGAAGGCGCCACGGAAGGTTTCCGAGAGGTAAGCGCCAAAGATGAAACCCAGGGTGCCGATACCGGCGGCCAGGGGGTTCAAGTCGATATAGTCGTCAAAGCCCAATAGCGGCGCGACGCGGTTAAGCAAGTCCTGACCGCCGTAGAAAATCAGCAGGATCAGCACCAGGTCGGGGATCCCGCGGATCACCGTGGAGTACAAGTCGCCCAGCCAAGCCAGCCAACGTACCGGCGACAGGCGTAGCGCGACCCCGATCAGACCCAGAACAATGGCCAAGGCCATGGACGACAAGGCGAGCTGAAGCGTCAACCAAGCGCCATCGAGGATAACGGCCCCGTAGCCTTTCAACATGATTCAGGTCCTCGAAAAGGGGGATGAAAAAATGGCGCAAACTTCAGGATGACTGTTGCTTGCGCCATTTCGGACAGACAGCTGCGATGAGTTACTTGGCGTCAGCGCCGTAAATATCGAAGTCGAAGTACTTGTCCTGGATTTTCTTGTATTCGCCGTTGGCACGGATTGCAGCGATGGCCGCATTGATGCGCTCAAGGTTTTCCTTGTCGCCTTTGCGCACTGCGATGCCGATACCGTCGCCGAAGTATTTGGTTTCGGTGAACGATGGGCCTACAAACGCGTAGCCTTTGCCGGCGTCGGTTTTCAGGAAACCATCTTGCAGCAGGGTGGCGTCAGCCACGGTACCGTCGAGACGACCGGCAGCCACGTCCAGGTAGATTTCGTTCTGGGTACTGTAACCCTTGATATCCGCACCTTTTGGCGCCAGGACTTCACGGGCGAAACGATCGTGGATCGAACCGCGCTGCACACCGATCTTCTTGCCTTTGAGTTCATCCAGGCTGTCGCTGACGGTGGTGCCTTCCTTCATCACCAGACGCGCTGGGGACAGGTAGTAGCGGGTGGTGAAGTCCACGGATTTCTTGCGGTCTTCAGTGATGGACATGGACGACAGGATCGCGTCGATCTTGCGCACTTTCAACGCCGGGATCAGGCCATCGAATTCCTGCTCGACCCAGGTGCACTTGACGTCCATCTGCTTGCACAGCGCATTGCCGATGTCGTAGTCAAAACCGACGATGCTGCCATCCGGTGCCTTGGAGGCAAACGGAGGGTAAGCCGCTTCGATACCAATTTTCAGCGGCTTGCCTTCGGCGAAAGCCTGCATGGACAGCACGGACAGCGCCAGGGCGCCCAACAGCACGAGTTTCTTCATCTTGGGACTCCATCGGTATAGGGCAAAAACAGCAGTATGAGCCATGGCCCACGATGCGGCGAAGGTGTAACCGAATAGCGGTGCTGCGTCCTGCGCGGGCGACACCTGCGACGACGAGCGAGTGATCGGCATTCTAACGACAGGCCGGAAGCCGATATTTCCTCAATGCGACAACAATTTACAGAAGCACTGAGAAAGCGGTTCCAACACATTGACAGCCTCTGAATTTTATGCAGAGACAAAAGATATTAAACCTGATGATGCTGCAAATTGCGGGCCTATTATTCGCAAACCCTTCTAGCACGGCAAGTCTGGCGTTTAATCTTATTTTTGGGGGTGTCTAGAACGCGGTTTTTCGGGGCGGGGGCGTGGTCCATTGCCCCAGCTTTGTGCGGGTGGTTACACATTTGAGCGGGCCGGTAACATTCAGAAACGTCCTACCGGGAAAACCGATATTTATTGGCTTGGTCGTGATGCGGCTCTGTCAGACCGCCACCCACACCCCTTTATGAAATGCGATCTGAACTGTGGGAGCTGGCTTGCCTGCGATAACGGTGTATCAGCCAAAGATGGGCTAACTGATAAATAGCTATCGCAGGCAAGCCAGCTCCCACACTGCATCTCGGTGTTACATGGCCCCCCCACAAAAAAGCCCCACCCGGCTTGCACCGAATGGGGCTCTGTCCCACCTACCCCGCTTACGCGACGTTCATGGTCTTGTGCGTTTCAATCAAATGCGCCACCACGCTTGGATCTGCCAAGGTAGAGATATCCCCCAACCCATCGTATTCAGCCGTGGCGATCTTGCGCAAAATGCGCCGCATGATTTTCCCCGACCGTGTCTTCGGCAGCCCCGGCGCCCACTGGATCACATCCGGCGAGGCAATCGGGCCAATTTCCTTGCGCACCCAGTTCTTCAGCTCCAGGCGCAGTGCTTCGTTGGGCTCTTCACCATTCTTCAACGTGACATACACATAAATGCCCTGCCCCTTGATGTCATGCGGCACGCCCACCACCGCCGCCTCGGCGACTTTGGGGTGCGCAACCATGGCGCTCTCGATCTCGGCAGTACCCATGCGGTGGCCGGACACGTTCAACACGTCATCCACACGGCCAGTGATCCACCAGTAACCATCCTCATCGCGACGTGCGCCGTCACCGGTGAAGTACATGCCGCGGAAGGTCTTGAAGTAGGTGTCGACAAAACGGTCATGGTCGCCGTACAGGGTGCGCGCCTGGCCTGGCCAGGAATCCAGAATCACCAGGTTGCCTTCGGCGGCGCCTTCGATGATGTTGCCCAGGTTGTCCACTAGCGCCGGCACCACACCGAAGAACGGCCGTGCCGCCGAACCCGGCTTCAACGCATGGGCGCCTGGCAGTGGGCTCATCAGCGTGGCACCGGTTTCGGTCTGCCACCAGGTATCGACGATCGGGCAACGGGATTGGCCGACGTTCTTGTAGTACCAGTCCCAGGCTTCCGGGTTGATCGGCTCACCCACCGAGCCCAACAGGCGCAGGCTGCTGCCGTCGGCGCCTTCGCAGGCTGCGGTGCCGGAAGCCATCATCGCGCGGATCGCGGTCGGTGCGGTGTAGAGGATATTGACCTTGTGCTTGTCGACGATCTTCGCCACGCGGGTGATGTCCGGGTAGTTCGGCACGCCTTCGAACAGCAGCGTGGTCGCGCCATTGGCCAGCGGGCCGTAGACGATGTAGGTGTGGCCAGTGACCCAGCCGACGTCGGCGGTGCACCAGTAGATTTCGCCTGGGCGATAGTCGAATACGCGCTCGTGGGTCAGGGCCGCATAGAGCAAGTAGCCACCGGTGGTGTGCTGCACACCCTTGGGCTTGCCGGTAGAGCCGGAGGTATAGAGGATGAACAACGCTTCTTCGGCGCCCATTTCTTTTGGCGCGCAGACGGTGCCCGCCACTTTCATCAGGTCTTCGTACCAGATGTCGCGATGCTGGTTCCACTTGATCGCGCCATTGGTGCGCTTGCACACGATCACCTTCTGGATGCTGCTGGTTTCCGGGTTGGTCAGTGCGTCGTCAACGTTAGCCTTAAGCGGAATTTTCTTACCGGCGCGAATGCCTTCGTCAGCGGTAATCACCACTTTCGACTTACAGTCGATGATGCGACCGGCCAGGGCTTCTGGGGAAAAACCGCCAAACACCACCGAATGGATCGCGCCGATGCGGGTACAGGCCAGCATGGCGACCACGGCTTCGGGAATCATCGGCATATAGATAGTCACCACATCGCCGCGGTGCACGTCCTGGCCGCGCAAGGCGTTGGCGAACTTGCAGACTTCTTCATGCAACTCGCGGTAGGTGATGTTGCGGCTCTCGGCAGGGTCGTCGCCCTCCCAGATGATTGCGATCTGGTCGCCACGCTCGGCGAGGTGACGGTCCAGGCAATTGTAGGAAACGTTCAGGGTGCCATCGGCGAACCATTTGATGTCGACATGGTGGTCGTCGAAAGAGGTCTGCTTCACCGCGGTGAAAGGCTTGACCCAGTCAAGGCGCTTGGCTTGCTCGCGCCAGAAGCCATCGGGGTTGACCACCGACTGCTGGTACATGGCCTTGTAGGTCGCCTCGTCGGTCAGCGTGTTGGCTGCTACTTCGGGGCGAACGGGGTACAGGGAAGCCGCACTCATCTTTCTTACCTCGGTGACATAGTTGTTGTTGTATGGCCCCTGTTGTAGCCGGGGTGGGCCTATAGAACCATTCGACGATGGTAGTAACAAGACCCTACAAATTGCCCTGCTATGCCTTTTCACCGCTCTGGCCCGCGTGCTGCGGCGGCTGGCAGGTTTCTGAAAAAATCTTGATTGAGGGATTGTTACAAAAACCGCCAAAAGTGTTTATCAAAACTACGGGTATATGAATATAACCGAGGCGCCTAAAATCAACTCCGCCAACAAGGCACTCTGATTAACAACGCAACAGCCCCCACGAAGGCAACGTTAATCCGAACTTCCCAACTTTTAAGTGACACACGCGGCCTCACAAGGGCCCCGTGCCCCCTTTCGCCCTGAAGAAGGTAATGAAGAAATGAAAGCGTTATTAGTGATCGCCCTGAGCAGCTTGTGCGCCACCGCCGCCCTGGCGGACGAAGCCCCGACTGAACTGGCCGGCCAGAACGCCCCGATTGTCGAGAACTACACCTATAGCACGCACTTGGATGTGGCCAAAGTCTTGTCCATGAGCAGCATTCCAGAAGTCTGCGAAGTTGTACCGGTGAAGATGGAATATGAAGATTCTCAAGGCCAGCGTCATATTCTCAACTATCAAGTAATGGGCAATGGTTGCTCTAACGGCTAACAGCCCTTGCTTCGCCCCATCAAAATCCATGTCTATAAAGTAATCATTGTTGCGACGAGGAGCATTATCTCGGGCGGCTACTCCAGCCCTCAGTGATGACCGAGCCACTGCTCCTTCCCGCATATGATTTTTTTACTGATAAATACCTCACATAATTCCAATTACTTCTTTAAACCTGTCAACTCTGACAGTTACCTCAGTTTTAAGTGCGTGTTTGAATGAGACTCCGAGTTTGTCATGCCTGTCGCATCAAGAAGGATGCGGCAAGACAAATATCATACGCAACGACTGAGGAGCAAAAACCATGACGATTTTAAAAAAAGACCCGCGTGATTTAGCTAAAGCGACAGGAAGCGGGAGTGCGGTCATCCATTTCAAAGAGATCCGTGGTGAAGTTGACCAGAGAGCAGCTTATTTGTATTTTTTACCAAAACTTTCAAGCTACGACAGTTACGTTCAAATCACCATCCTGCGTGAGGAGTTCAACCAAGGCGCAATCCCCTTACCCTCAGACAATGTACAAACCTATATAAAACTGGGCACTTCCGCGTGGAGCGCCAATGCGGGAAACGTTAAATGCGACTGGGATGAAAATTCAGGCCGTGCCACAGGTACCTTTGAATTAATTAACTCGCAAACCGAAGAAAAAATATCTTCCGGTAATTTTGATGTGACATTCCCGGTTAAAAAGTAACGCACCCTCGCGGGGGCAGTAAATGCTGTAGCCCCCCTCCTGCCTCCGTATCTGTGAGCCAGATCGAAGCGCATTGGCATCACAAGCGTCCAGAGATCGCGAAAGCATCTGCGCACCAATTAAAAATCGCTCAAGCAACAATCCCCCTGCAAACCCTTGCCGTGGCTGGAAAAATCTACATTCAGCTCCTCCACTGCGGTCATCCACCACAACACAAACCCAATTTTTTCCCTATAATGCGCGGGTAAATCGGGCCTGCAATATCCCTTTACACAGGGATGAAGAGCCAGACCTGAGGCATCCCGCGCGAGCTTGCACCTGCTGCTGCGCCCCTCAAGCCTCACGCAGAGCACCCGTAGCCCTATTCCGTTTAATGCGTGCGCTAGCTGCAACAAACGATTCCTTAAGATCCACCGCGGCCCTAGGGCCGTGTGAACACCCAACCATCCGGTTTCACACGGGCACCTTTGAGCCCTCACGCAGGAGACGACACGTCATGCTGAGCTGGGACGAATTCGACAAAGAAGAAGAAGGCGAAGTAGCCGCCAAAGGCGCCAACGCCGGCCACGCCACCGAAGCCAACATGGACCGCCTCGACGGTGCCGGCGCCGCTGCCGCCGTGGAAGCCCGTGCCGTCACCGCCAACGACTCCGCCGCCATCGTGCGTGCCAAGGCCGCCCTGGACAAACTCGACGTCGCCGAAGGCCTCGCCGAGCTCGAAGGCGCCTCCGCCCGCGTCGCCGTTGACGAAAAGCGCATGATCAACTGCCGCGCCGACCTCAACCAACTCGTGCCATTCAAGTACGACTGGGCCTGGCAGAAGTACCTCGACGGCTGCGCCAACCACTGGATGCCGCAAGAGGTCAACATGACCGCCGACATCGCCCTGTGGAAAAACCCCGAAGGCCTGACCGACGACGAGCGCCGCATCGTCATGCGCAACCTGGGCTTCTTCTCCACCGCCGACTCCCTGGTAGCCAACAACCTGGTGCTGGCCGTGTACCGCCTGATCACCAACCCGGAGTGCCGCCAGTACATCCTGCGCCAGGCCTTCGAAGAAGCGATCCACACCCACGCCTACCAGTACTGCATCGAATCGCTGGCCATGGATGAAGGCGAGATCTTCAACATGTACCACGAGATTCCATCGGTGGCCAAAAAGGCCGCCTGGGGCCTGAAGTACACCCGCTCGATCTCCGATCCGAAGTTCGAAACCGGCACCGTCGACACCGACAAAGAGCTGCTGCGCAACCTGGTCGCCTACTACTGCGTGCTGGAAGGCATCTTCTTCTACTGCGGCTTCACCCAGATCCTGTCCATGGGCCGCCGCAACAAAATGACCGGCGTGGCCGAGCAGTTCCAGTACATCCTGCGCGATGAGTCGATGCACCTGAACTTCGGTATCGACGTGATCAACCAGATCAAAATCGAAAACCCACACTTGTGGGATGCCGAGATGAAAGAAGAAGCGACCCAGATGATCCTGCAAGGGACGCAGCTGGAGATCGAATATGCGCGGGATACCATGCCGCGTGGGGTGTTGGGCATGAATGCGGCGATGATGGAAGACTATCTGAAGTTCATCGCAAACCGTCGCCTGTCGCAGATCGGCTTGAAGGAAGAGTACCCAGGCACGACTAACCCGTTCCCGTGGATGAGCGAGATCATGGACTTGAAGAAAGAGAAGAACTTCTTCGAGACCCGTGTGATCGAGTATCAGACCGGCGGCGCGCTGAGCTGGGATTGATCCGGACTAAGCACTAAAGGAAGCCCTGGCATGTTCAGGGCTTTTTTTTCGTCGGTAAAAAAGGAATTTGCTATTTCTTGAAGTACATCACCTCAAACACCTGGCCCGGAAGGGTTCGGATCGCCCCCCCAATGCTGTAGCCTTGTGCCCCAATTGCCATCAGCGTTGTCACCGGTTTTACCGAAGAGATTTACGCCAAGATCGGAAGATTGGCACGGGAGTAGACTCCTGCTGTCACAGCTGATGCATGCTTAAAAACTATTAGATAGGACCGAGGCCAACCCGTGAACCCAGACATGCTCGAAGCCGGCCCCGCAGACGCCAAAGTACTTTCCGTCTTTGACTTCGACGGCACCCTCACCCACCACGACAGTTTCGTGCCCTTCCTCAAGTTTGCCTTTGGCCCCGGTGAGTTTTATGGCCGGATGGTCAAGCTGGCGGTGCCGGGGTTGCGGTTTTTGGTGCGGCAGATCAGCCGGGATGAGTTGAAGGCGCAGTTGATTCGCACCTTTATGACCGGGGTGGAGAAGGCTTGGGTTGAGCAGCAAGCGCAGGAATATTGCCAGGCGCGCTGGAGCAAGCTGATGCGCCCGAGCGGGTTGCAGTCAGTGGCGGATGAGGTGAAGTCCGGGGCGGTGGTGACGCTGTGTTCGGCGTCGCCGGCGTTGGTGTTGCAGCCGTTTGCCGACCGGCTTGGCATTCGTTTGATCGGCACTGAACTTGAGGTGGTGGATGGGGTGCTGACCGGCAAACTCACCGGGAATAATTGCCGTTGTGAGAACAAGGTGCTGCGCCTTGAAGCGGTTTATGGCGACCTGGGGGAGTATCGGCTCAGGGCCTGGGGTGATACGCGCGGGGATCGAGAGTTGCTGGCGGCGGCGCAGGATGCGCATTTTCGGCATTTTCATGCGAAGAAGAAAAAGCGAGCTCGGTTGCAGCGGTGATGCGGGGGGATGAGGTTGGCGGGGAGACCGAGGCGATCCCATCGCAGCCTCGCTGGGGCTCGACAGCTCCCACATTTGAGCTTTGTTGAGGCTTAGGCCGACGTCTTCAGGTCTACACCCAGCGCTGTGGCAAAGGCTTTTACCATCGGGCTTCTCGGCGCGTTGTGGCGCAGGATCAGGTTGAACGCGGTGCTTAAATGAACCTGCTGTGGGCACAGTGCGCGCAGGCGCCCTTCCCTCACCAGTGGCGTGGCGTAGTGTTCTGGCAGAAAGCCCAGGAAGCGGCCGGTGAGGATCAGGATGGCGACGGCTTCCACTTGTGAAGCCGAGGCGGACTGGCTGTCGTGGCCGACGAAGTTGGCCTTGTCGCGATGGATCGCATACCGATGGTTCACCACTTCGTATTGGCGAAGCGCATCGGGGGTGATGTCGCTCGCAGTGAACAAGGGATGCCCTACGGCGCAGTAGCCGTGGGCCTTTTCTTCGTAGAGCGGGAAGTAGTCGAATTCTTCACGGCGTTGGTACACCGGGACGATGCCGGCGACCAGGCGCCCTTCCACTACTCCGCGTTCAACTTCGTCCAATTGAGAGGCGTGTAGGCGCAATCTTATTTTTGGCGATTGGCGATGTAAGTTGCCCAGAGCGGTAATCAGCGGGGAATTGACATCAGAGACGGTGTTATCAATAACGCCCACACTCAGGTCGCCGATCAGTTCGTTTTGCGCCGAACTAAGCTTGTCGCGAAAACTGTCCACTGAGGTAAATAACTCGATGGATGCTTGATACACCAACTTGCCTTCTTCGGTCAGCCCGAACCCTTCGCGGCCCCGTGTGCACAGGCGCATGCCGATGCGAATCTCCAGGTCGGAGATCTGTTTGCTGATGGCCGCCAGGCCCACGTTCAGCTCGTTTTGCGCAGCACTGAAGCCGCCGGCTTCGACCACGGCCATAAATACCCGCAGCAATTTGAAGTCCAGCCCACTCAGTTGCAGCGGTGCTCGTGTGCCGGGTTTTGGCGGCAGGTTTCCAGAAGTGGAAAGTGGGGTTTCCATAATGCGCGTTGACCTCGAGTGCCATATTCAACAGGCTTGAACCCAATCCTTGAACATAGCCAGGCGGCGATAATGAACATAAACATCCGCCCTTGGCAACCTTGAATACGGCGCGTCAGATGCCGGTTCTACACCGATAAACGTCTGTTGAAACTGCCTCCGACTCTTCTAAAAACAAGCGTGAGGAATACCCATGTCCCAGCCCACCGACCGCCTTTGGGGCGCTCGTTTCAAGACCGGTCCGTCTGCGGCGTTGGCCGCGTTGTCGCGTTGCCCTGAGCGCTATTTTCGCCTGACGCCCTACGACCTGGCCGGCTCCTGCGCCCATGCCCGTGAGTTGCAGCGCGCTGGGTTGCTGGATGAGTCGGAGACTTTGCGTACCCTCGAGGCCCTGGACCGCATCGGTGAGGATTTTGCCGCCGGGCGCCTGCATCCCACCCTGGATGACGAGGACGTACACACCTTTATCGAACGCGTATTGACCGAGCGCCTGGGCGCCCTGGGCGGCAAGTTGCGTGCCGGACGCTCGCGCAATGACCAGACGGCCAATGATCTGCGCCTGTTCCTGCGCGACCATGCGCGCACCATCGCCAACGAGGTGCTGGGTTTGCAGCAGGCGCTGGTTGAGCAGGCCGAGCAACATGTGCAGAGCATCTGCCCGGGCTTCACCCATTTGCAGCAGGCGCAACCCATTGTGTTTGCCCATCACTTGCTGGCCCACGCGCAGTCGATGCTGCGCGATGTGCAGCGCCTGGTGGATTGGGATGCGCGTACGGCCCTGTCGCCGTTGGGCGCGGCCGCTATGGCAGGTTCGGCGATAGCGCGTCAGCCAGAGCACTCGGCCAGGGAAATGGGTTACACCGGGCCATGCGAAAACTCCATAGACGCCGTCGCCAGCCGTGACCATGTGGCGGAGTTCCTGTTTGTGGCCGGCATGCTCGGGGTGAATATTTCGCGGCTGTCGGAGGAGTTTTGCCTGTGGTCGTCGCGCCAGTTTCGCTGGGTAGTGCTGGACGATGCCTACGCCACCGGCAGTTCGATCATGCCGCAGAAAAAGAACCCGGACATTGCCGAATTGGCGCGGGGCAAGGCCGGGCGTTTGATCGGCAACCTGACCGGGCTGATGTCGACGCTCAAGTCGTTGCCGCTGTCGTACAACCGCGATTTGAGTGAAGACAAGCACTGCGTGTTGGATAGCGTGGACACCTTGCTGCTGGTATTGCCGGCGATGACCGGCATGGTGGCGACCATGAAGGTGCAGGTAGAGGAGTTGCGGCGCCAGGCGCCAATGGGCTTTACCTTGGCGACTGAGGTGGCGGACTGGCTGGCCACCCGTGGTGTGCCGTTCAAGGAGGCCCACGAGATTACCGGCGCGCTGGTGCAGGCCTGTGAGCAGCATGAGATTGAGTTGTGGCAAGCCTCACCGGCGATGTTGGCCGAGGTGGATGGGCGACTCACCCCGGACGTGCGCGACTGCCTGACCCTGGAGGCGGCGATTGCGGCGCGTAGTGGGTGGGGTGGGACGGCGCCGGAGCGGGTGAAGGAGCAGATTGGACGGTTGAAGATGGCGTTGGCGGCTCAGCAAAAGTGGACTGAAAGTTATCAAGGATTTCGGATTTAAGCCGGTGACGATCGTTCCCACGCACTGCGTGGGAATGCATCCCGTGACGCTCCGCGTCGTCACGTTACGCGCCAACGGCGGGACGCGGAGCGTCCGAGGCGGCGTTCCCACGCGGAGCGTGGGAACGATCACGCATCAAGAATAAATTTTGGAGTAGCAGCATGAACCAAACCCCGGCCGAGCGCTTGGAAGCCGAGCGCAAGTTGTCCGAAAACCAGTTCGATATCACCCAGTACGAGCACGTGCCGCGGCGCTATTACGGGCGGATGTTTTTTGCCACCCTGATCGTGATTGTGTTGGCGGCGCTGTTGCGCGCGTTTGCCAATGGCCAGATCGAATGGTCCTACATTGGCCAGTTCCTTACGTCGCAAGCCATCCTCTGGGGCCTGGTGAACACCATCGTCATGTCGATCCTGGCGATGGCATTGGGCGTAGTGATCGGAGTGATCACGGCGATCATGCGCATGTCGGCCAACCCGATCCTGCGTTACGTGGCCATCACCTACACCTGGTTGTTTCGCGGTACACCGCTGATTTTGCAGCTGCTGTTATGGTTCAACCTGGCGTTGATCTTCCCGGTGATCGCGATTCCGGGCCTGTTCAGCATCGACACCGTCGACCTGATGACGCCCTTCGTGGCCGCCCTGCTCGGCTTGAGCATCAACCAGGGCGCCTATACCGCTGAAGTGGTGCGTGCCGGCTTGCTGTCGGTGGACACCGGCCAATACGAGGCGGCCAAGTCCATCGGCATGCCGAGCCTGCAGGCGCTGCGCAGGATCATTCTGCCGCAGGCGATGCGCGTGATCATCCCGCCCGTAGGCAACGAGTTCATCAGCATGGTGAAAATGACCAGCCTGGCCAGTGTCATCCAGTACTCGGAGCTGTTGCACAACGCGCAAAACATCTACTACGCCAACGCCCGGGTGATGGAGCTGCTGATTGTGGCGGGCATCTGGTACCTAGCGGTGGTGACTGTTCTTTCATTCGGTCAAAGCCGCCTCGAGCGTCGTTTTGCCCGCGGCGCCGGCAAGCGTTCGTAAGCCTGGGTTGAGGAGATTTGCCCCATGAGAAGCATCGTCAAGGCTGTCAACCTGAACAAGTATTACGACCAGTATCACGCCCTGCGTGACATCAATATAGAGGTCGAGCAAGGCGAGGTGATGTGCATCATCGGCCCGTCCGGCTCGGGCAAAAGTACCCTGCTGCGTTGCGTCAATCAGCTGGAAAAGATCGACAAGGGCGGCCTGTGGGTCGATGGCGAATTGGTTGGTTATCGAGTGGTCGGCAACAAGCTGCACGAGATGAACGAAGCGCAGATCGCCCGCCAGCGCCTGGCCACCGGCATGGTGTTCCAGCGGTTCAATTTGTTCCCGCACATGACTGTGTTGCAAAACATCATCGAAGGCCCGTGCCAGGTGCTCAAGCGCTCGCCCAAGGAAGCCATCGAAGATGCGCTGGAACTGCTGGCCCGCGTTGGCCTGGCGGACAAGCGCAATGCCTACCCGGTGGAGTTGTCCGGCGGCCAGCAACAGCGTGTGGCAATTGCCCGGGCCTTGGCGATGCGCCCCAAGTTGATGCTGTTTGACGAACCCACCTCAGCCCTCGACCCGGAGCTGGTAGGCGAAGTGCTGTCGGTGATGCGCGATTTGGCCACCACCGGCATGACCATGATCGTGGTCACCCATGAATTGGGCTTCGCTCGCGAAGTGTCCAACCGCATGGTGTTTATGGACGCCGGCCAGATTGTGGAAGCCGGCAGCCCGGAAGACATTCTAATAAGCCCACAAAACCCGCGTACCCAAAGCTTTATTTCTGCCGTTCGCACTTAACTAAAAAACTAACGAGAACGCCCCTATGAAGAAGATATTTATCCCTACCTTGCTTGCAGGCCTGATGGCCTCCTCGTGTGTATTCGCGGCCTTGCCGCAAGCCATCAAGGACAAGGGTGAGATCAGCGCGGCCATCGTGCCGAACTACCCGCCGATGGACTTCAAGGACCCGGCCACCAACAAACTCACCGGTTTCGATTTCGACCTGGGCAACGCCCTGGCCGAGCGACTGGGCGTGAAGATCAAATGGCAGGAAACCGGCTTCGAACAGATGCTCAGCGGCCTGACCACCAAGCGCGTGGACATCGTGCTGTCGGGCATGACCGATACCGCCGAGCGCCAGAAAGCCGTGACCTTCATCGACTACTTCACCAGCGGCCCGCAGCTCTACACTTTGGCCAAGCGCGAAGAGATCAAGGAATTGACCGACCTGTGCGGTAAAAAAGTCGGCACCAGCCGCCGCACCACCTGGCCGTCTGAAATTACCGCCTGGAGCAAGGCAAACTGCGAAGCGGCGGGTAAGCCGGCAATCGTGGTGATCGGCACCGAAGGCTCGGCAGATGCCCGGGCGCAGTTGCAGCAGAACCGCCTGGATGGGGCGATGCAGGGCAGCGAGACCATTCCTTATTTGATGTCGCTGGACAAAGGCAAGTACAAGCCGGTGGGCCTGGCGATTTCCAAGCAATTCACCGGGCTTGGGATTGAGAAGAGCAATACCGAGTTGGTCACGGCGATCAGTGAGGCATTGCAGGGCATGATTGATGACGGGACTTACGGCAAGATCTTGAAAAAGTGGGATCTGGAACAAGGTGCGGTAGAAAAAATCACCATCAACTCTGGCCAATAACGCCATCGAATGTGGGAGCTGGCTTGCCTGCGATAAACGGTGGGTCAGCTAAAACAATGTTGGCTGTTACTCCGCTATCGCAGGCAAGCCAGCTCCCACACTCAATCTGCGTTCGCTGGTGATCTGAGTCGTGTAGGTAAGAATCACAAGGAGCCCACCCCACCGTGGCCACCTACTCCCTGGTAATCCGTCGCCTGATGATCTGCTCGGTGACCATCGTGGTCAGCCGTGCCATGACCAGCCCGTTGCTGGCCCTCTGGCTGAGCACGCGCCTGGGCCTCAACCAGCAGGACATCGGCCTGCTGATGGGGGTCGCCGTGTTCATCGCCACGCTCCTGGGTTTGTACGGCGGCTACATCATCGACCGCCTGGAAAAGCGCAAGCTGTTGATCCTGGCCATGCTCTCCAGCTCCATCGGTTTTTTGTTGCTGACCTTTGCCAGCAACCTCTACCTCACCACGCTGACCCTTGTTGTGACTGAAGCCGCGTCGGCGCTGTTCCTGATCGGATCCAAGGCGATCATCAGCGAAAACCTGCCGGTGGGTGAGCGCGCCAAGGTGTTTTCCCTGCGCTACACCCTGACCAATGTCGGCTATGCCACGGGCCCGATGTTGGGCGTAGTGATTGCCGGCCAATTGCCGTGGGCACCGTTTTTGATCGCCAGCGCCATTGCCTTTGGCAGCCTGTTCCTGATGATCGGCATTGCGCCGACCCAGCGCGACGACAGTCATAAGCCTCAGAGTTTCCTCAGCACCCTGCGCATCTTGCGCAGCGACCGCACGCTGATCCTCTTCACCAGCGGCAGCCTGTTGAGCACCATCGTCCATGGGCGCTACACCCTTTATCTGTCGCAGTTTTTGCTGGTGGCCTACACACCCGACCAGGCACTGAAAATTCTGTCTGCGGTGCTCGCCTGCAACGCCATCACCGTGATTTTGATGCAGTACCAAATCGGCCGATTTCTCAAGCGCGAGCAACTGCGCCATTGGATCGTGCTGGGCACCCTGCTGTTTATTGCCGGGTTGGTCGGCTTCAGCCAGGCGCACAGTCTGCTGACCTGGTGCCTGGCAATGTTCGTGTTCACCCTGGGCGAGATGATCATCTACCCCTCGGAGTTTCTGTTTATCGACACCATCGCGCCGGATGCACTACGCGGCAGTTATTACGGCGCACAGAACCTGGCCGCGTTTGGCGGGGCCATGAGCCCGGTGATTTGTGGCTATCTGCTGATCAATGCGGCGCCCACCAGCATGTTCTTTGCCCTGGCCGCACTCACGGCCATGGGTGGCACCCTGTGTTTCTTGAGCGGGCGACGCGTGGCAGGTTCTTGCTGATATTTACGCAAGATCCGGCTATTAATAGCCAAACCTCTGACGGACCCGAGCCCCATGAAATTCGACACGGCCTACAGCCTGAGTCTCGACGACAAGCTGTCAATCTACGACGTGCGAGATCTGAATTTCGATGAAACTACCGCCTTCGATTCCGACAAAGACAGCTTCCTGTGCCCCAACGACGCCTGCCGTGCGGCGTTCGATAGCGCCAATGCGTTGAGTACCTTCAACGCCAAGAACGTCAACTACCAGCGCACGCCGCACTTCAAGAACAAACCCGGCACGCGGCATATCGACGGCTGCCGCTATGCCGGCAGCCATAAACCTGCGACGGGTGAAAATGACGACGAGCGTGAGGAAAATTTCCCATCGGAATTTGTGCTGACGCGGCGACTGTACGAGCTTAGAACGCCGGTAGTCGGCACCGCTGGGAGCGTCCTGCAGGAGCCGACGAAAGTGCCCGCAAACCGCGCTACCACCTCTTCTGGCAGCAATGACTCGATCCCGGACAAAACCAGCGTATTCGCACACCCGGTGGAGTGCTACGTGTCCAACATCGATGACAAGGACAAGCTCAAGGCCATGCCCTTGAAGATCGGTGAGCACACGGCGACCTACTGGGCATTCTTCAAGAAGATCGAATACCTGCAAGACAACCAGGGTTTGATTTACTGGGGCAAGATCAAGACCATCAAGGACTACACCAGCAGCTTTCGCATCGACTTCGAAAAGAAGGTGTGGCTCGACAAGAAGCCCTATTCGGTAAATGTCTACCTGAGCAAAAAGCTTATCGAAAACTACCGCAAGCGCACGGCATTCCTGGAACAGATCAAGGCGGCGGCCAGCAGCGAACGGCCGCTGTATTGCTTTTTCTACGGGGTCACGCCGCAGCTTGTGCAGGTGCCCAGCCAGAAAAAACCCGAGCAGACGTTCGGGGTATTCAGCGCCAGGATCGAAAACCTGGATCACCTGATTATTCGCGAGGCGCCGGGGCTGGAATCATAAGGGGTTGCAACGCCAATGGATGAGCGGTAGAAACAACTGTACAAAAACACAGTATAGTTGCGCCTCCCCTGTCGAACCTGGAGAAACCCCATGTCCTCTCTGGCAATGAGTTCTTTCGTAGAACAACAGATCGTCTTGCATCAATTCACCACCAAACACTGCGCGCAGGCGCGCGTGATGCTGGGCTGGAGCCGCGAAGAGCTGGCTCGCCAGGCTGGCGTGGCGGTGCAAGCAATTGAGAAACTGGAAGGCCACGGCGACGTGGACGATGAAACTCGTTTGATCCTGGCGTTTCGCCTGGAGGCCGAAGGGCTGGTATTTTTCCCGGGGTTCGCGCCGGGGTGGGGGATGAGTGCGCGGCGGTTTGATACCGCCGCAGCGCAACCTTCTGCGCAAGGCCTCATTTCCCGGTTGATGGGTTCAACCACCGCAACCATTGACTCACAAACGCCTCAACCCAATGGTGCGTAGAGCCCAGGTGTTTCTCCGGGCGCTTCAATAGTTTCAAATGCACCCGTGGCGGTCGATTGAACCCTGGCACAACCTCTGCGAGGCAGCCGTCTGCAGAGGCTGATTCAAACTCAAGTGTCAGTAGTCTCAACCACGTCCTCTGTACTGGCAGGTGTCGGTGTGAAGGGAGCACCTGGGAGAAAAGCCGGTTTTTGAATGGCCTGTGAGGCTTGTTCATAACCATAGGCGACTGACAGCAAGGTCGCTTCACTGTTGGCGGAGCCATACACGTAAAGTGCCGTGGGCATGCCATCTTCATCCATGCCTGACGGAACGGATATGCCTGGGTACCCGGCCGCAGCGCTGAAAAAATAATTGTGGGACTGGAAGTTCGACACCATGGCGTCGAGCTTGTGCTCCTTCATGGGGTCATCAATGGTGTTCTGAAATATAGGAAGAATGGCTTTCCACAGCGCATCGCGATCTTCCTGGTTGGTCTGCACCCCATTGATCATTTCCAGCAGTTTCTGGTCAGGCTCACCAGGTTTCTGGGTGCGGTTGATAAAAGCAATCAGCTCAGAGAGTGATTTGACCGGCAAACCTTCTCGCCCAGCCAGGTAGCCTTCCAGCGCTTGCTTGACCTCCGAGAAAAGCGCGTTGTTATAATCGACATAGGTTTGTTCGGGGACGCCAGCATCCAACCGCGCCATCGGCACCAGAATCGCCCCTTGGGCCTTCATCACGTCGAGCGCCGCCTCATAATGCTTGCGGTCTGCTCGCTTGGCCGGGTCCTTGGCCTCCTCAGCGGACAACTCGGGTAAAGGGGTATAGCCAATTCGCTTGTCCTTCAAGGCGTCGGACTGCAGGCCCTTGGTGTAGGCAGTGGTCTCGGTCATTGCGTTAAGCGCTTCGGCCGCATCACAGATATTGCGGGTAAAAGTCCCCACCGCGTCCATGCGAGTGCTGGTCATGACGCCTTCGGTACTGACCAGGCCCGTCGTTGTTTTCAGGCCAAACACACCGTTGTAGGCGGCGGGGCTGATGATCGATCCGTTGGTTTCCAACCCCAGTGCCACAGGCACATGCCCTTGGGCGACCGCCACTGCCGAACCTGAACTCGACCCAGCCACCGGCCCTCCGAGTCGATGAGGGTTCAGCGTCTGGCCACCTCGGGAGCTCCAGCCATCCACAGGTAATAGTGACCGAAAGTTGGACAGCTCACTCATATTGGTTTTCCCCACAATCACCACCCCGTGCTTCAACAAATTGTCGACAACCTTGGCGGTTTTAGTGGCCGGCGCGCCCACCAAGGCCTTCGAACCTGCACTGGTCTGCATGCGGTCGTTGGTTTCGAAGACATCCTTCAGCGCTATCGGCACGCCATGCAAGTGCTTGAGTACGCGGCCATTGGCACGTTCCTGGTCGCGGGCCTTCGCCTCCCTCATAGCATCCGGGTTGGTTTCCAAAAACGCATTGCCGCCCTGTAGCCCACGATCAATATTGGCAATCTGCTTGAGCGAGTCCCTCAACAGTGACTCTGAGGTAACGCCGCCACCTTGGCCCATCTCCAATGACATCTGGCAGGCACTCTTGAAACCTTGCACAGGGTTTGCAAGTTCCTGAAGCAGGCCTGTCGCCCATCCACTTACCGAAACTGGTCCGATCATGAAATTCCCCTCTGTCTAACTGGATGTGAGCGTTATCGGTCGATAACACCGCACCAGTCTAAGAGCCGACACCCCATCACTATTTCGGGCGAATCCTGCTGCTGCGTCCTACTCTTCCCAGCCCGACGTAGTCTTCAATAACGTCTATGGCCGTAGCTGGCGGTAAGCGCGTACCAGTGCCGCCAAACGATCACCTGCCCAGCGTGCACCGTAAAACCAGACTCTGGAGCCATCCTCCAGGGTTTCACACACCGTGGGGTATCCGCTTCTCGAGGCGTTATGAAAGGCGGCTTCGGGGTCCTCCGACACCAAGGCATCCAGGCGAAGGCCTGCCACCCGCTCATCGATTTCACGACAGGCCTGCTGATTGTCGCCGCTGCGCTGCATGTCCACCGCTACCCATTGGACACCGGCCCTGCGCAGGGTGTCGAAGACTCGGTGCAAGGCCTCACTGTGTTCGACCCGTTCAACGTGATTGCCCTGCACATAGCGCTCGACATACCCGACCCGATAGCCCGTCAACGCCCGCGTGGCGGTGAACGTGGTGTTATTCAACACGAGCGGTACCTCTACCATCACCGGTTCGGTAGGATCCTCGCCGCTGAGGGCGACAAGTGATAGCGCGGGGTCACGCACCGGCCGTAGATGGGGCGCCAGGGCGTTATACCCTGGGATGAGCATGGCGCCCGCAGCCTGTTCGGTGCCAAAGACAATAGAGGTGGGTGCAGCATGGGGGGGTGAAGCAGGTACGTCGGCGGCGTTCATTGGCGGGGGTAGCGGTTGGGCTGGGGCACAAGGCACCCCTATTTTCCAAAGCTTCTTACAGTGGCTGTCCATCGAAACATCCTCCCGGAAATAAAATTCCCGCGGGATCATCGCACTCTCATTTGACCTTTGTCGCAGAGCAGAAATTCGCTGAAAAACTCTTTTCCAAGCGGGCCATCGGCTCAGCTTGCTGCGTGTTCGTTGACCGGTTGAGGCTCCACTTCCAGCCACCAGGCTTGCCCGCGCTCAGGCTGGTTCAAGCGAAAAGCCTGACCCATCGCCGGAGTGGTGATCGAGATATTGCGCTCCCAGGCCAGGGCCATGATGCGGTCGAAGGGCTCATGCCAGGCGTGGAAGGCCAGATCGAAGGTGCCGTTGTGAATCGGCAGAAGCCAGCGCCCTTTCAGATCGATATGCGCCTGCAGCGTTTGCTCCGGCTGCATGTGCACATGGGGCCAATCGACATTGTAAGCGCCGGTTTCCATCAGGGTCAGGTCGAACGGCCCGTACTGCTCGCCGATGCGTTTGAAACCGTCGAAATAGCCAGTATCGCCACTGAAAAATATACGTCGCGTAGCGTCGATCATTACCCATGAGCACCACAGGGTCTGGTTGCCATCAAACAGGCCGCGCCCTGAAAAGTGCTGGGCCGGCGTGCAGACAAAACGAACGCCATCGACTTCGATGCCCTGCCACCACTCCAGCTGGCGCACTTTGCTGGCGTCTACGCCCCATTTGACCAGCGTGTCACCCACGCCCAGGGGCGCCAGGAAGTAGCGGGTCTTTTCGGCCAATTGGACCACCGCTTTACGGTCGAGATGGTCGTAATGATTATGGGAAAGGATCACCGCTTCCAGCGCTGGCAGCTCATCAAGACTGATGGGCGGCTGATGAAAACGCTTGGGGCCGGCCCAACTGAACGGCGAGGCGCGTTCGGCAAACACAGGGTCGGTGACCCAGAATTTACCACGCAGTTTCAGCAGCACGGTTGAATGGCCGAGGCGATACACGCTGTGATCAGGGGCGGCCAATAACTGCTCGCGGGTCAGTGGCTGTACCGGAATCTGCCCCACCGGCCGTGTCGTGCGCGGCTTGTTGAATAGCATGTTCCAGAAAATGCGCAGGGTCTTGCCCAAGCCACCGTGCTGCACCGGAGTGTCGTTGCTGAAGTGCCCCAGGCCCTGCTCGGCAGGCTTGGGCGCCGAGGGCGCCGGGTCGAGACGGGTTGAAATAGTGGCCATGACGATGTGACTCCGGCGGTCCGCTCAAGTATTACACTGCACAGTGTAGTTTCTAGATTGCAACAAAATCCGGAGCAAGTAAACTGCCCGGTGTAATTTCATTGTTGAGTCGAATGCCTTCCATGACTGCCCCCAAACGCCTCACCGAGCGTAAACGCGAAGCCATCGTGGCTGCGGCGATTGCCGAATTTCGCGAGAACGGCTTCGAGGTCACCAGCATGGACAAAATCGCCGCAACTGCTGGCGTTTCCAAGCGCACGGTGTACAACCATTTCCCCAGCAAGGAAGAACTGTTCGCCGAGATCCTCCACCAACTATGGGCCAGCAGCGTTGCCCAGCTGGACGTGATCTATACGAGCGACCGTCCGCTGCGCGACCAACTGCGCACGTTGCTGGAAGCGAAAATGCAGATGATGTCGGACGCCAACTTCCTCGACCTGGCACGCGTAGCCATTGCTGCCACCATTCATTCGCCGGAACGCGCTCAAGACATGGTCAACCGCCTCAGCGCACGAGAAGAAGGCTTTACCCAATGGGTGCGCGCCGCCCAGGAAGACGGCCGCCTCACCTGCACCGACCCGGGGTTCGCCGCCCACCAGATCCAAAGCCTGCTCAAGGCCTTTGCATTCTGGCCGCAGATTACCCTCGGCCAGCCCACCCTCGACCCCGCCGCCCAGGCAGGTGTTATCGAATCAGCCATCGACCTGTTCCTGGCCGGCTACGAAGTCAGCACTCCGCCCTCATACTAAGGCGCGTTATTGCAGAGCGTTTTGGCGTATTCCGCCCGTTGCGTGGCCGCCCATCCGGCCTGAGTTGTCTGATGACACCTCGTCTGAAACTTCATTCGCCGGCTTGCCGCAATAGCATAATGCCGCCATTGGTCGCCTGGTCAAAATAGTCCTGCCTGACGGGCGAACTTCCAGGTCGGTTGATCACTCTGACACCGTTGTTCTACCCCCCTCTGTCAGCATCAGGAAGCTGGCAATGAGCAAGTCAACCGTAAGGCCAGGGGCCCTACGGGGTCAGGCGCAAATACATGGACCCCGCATACGCTTGCATGCCCGAGCCCTCCACCATGCTATTCAACGCTCACAAGAAAACCATCAGTACCCTGCAACACAGCCTAGCCCAACAGACCAGCCTGCTGGACGCCATCGAACGCTCCATGGCCGTGATCGAATTCGACCTGCAAGGCACCGTGCTGCGCGCCAATGACAACTTCATCAAGACCATGGGCTACCGCGCCGAACAGATCCTGGGCCAGCCCCATCGGATGTTCTGTACCCCGGCGTTCGCCCGCAGCGCGGACTACAACCAGCTGTGGACGCACCTGCGAAACGGCCAATTCCAGTCGGGCACCTTTGAACGAGTAGGCGCCAACGGCGCCTCGGTGTGGCTGGAAGCCAGCTATAACCCGGTACGGGATGAGGCGGGGAATGTGATCAAAGTGGTGAAATACGCCATGGACGTCACCCCGCGTCTGCAAGCCGAAAGCGAAGCCAACGCCAAGCTCGAAGCCATCGACCGCGCCATGGCGATGATCGAGTTCAACCTCGACGGCACCATCATCACCGCAAACGACAATTTCCTGCAGCGCATGGGCTACAGCCTGGCGCAGATCCAGGGCAAGCATCACCGCCTGTTTTGCACACCCGAGCTGGCCAACAGTGCGGCCTACAGCGAGTTCTGGAAGCGCTTGAACCAGGGCGAGCTGTTCAATGGCCAGTTCGAGCGGGTGGACAAACACGGCCAGGTCGTGTGGCTGGAAGCCAACTACAACCCGGTGTACGACGCCAGCGGGCGCCTGTGCAAAGTGGTGAAGTTCGCCTCGGATGTCACCGCCCGCGTGCGACAGCATGCCGCTGACGCACAGAGCGCCGCCCAGGCTTACCACCTGTCGTTGAACACCCAGGAGATGGCGGAAAAAGGCGCCGAGGTGATTCAGAAAACCGCCAGCGGCATGCGCGAAATCGCCGTGGATATCGACACCTCTTCGCAACTGATCGCCAAACTCGGCGAACGCTCGCAACAGATCACCGCCATCGTCAATACCATTCGCGGCATTGCCGACCAGACCAATCTGCTGGCCCTCAACGCCGCCATTGAAGCCGCCCGCGCCGGCGAGCAGGGCCGTGGCTTTGCCGTGGTGGCCGATGAAGTGCGGCAACTGGCGGCGCGTACCAGCGGCTCCACCGCCGAAATCTCCGGCATGATCGCCATGATCCAGGACGAAACCCGCCAAGCCATCGACAGCATGGACGCCACCCGCGACCGCGCCGCCCAGGGTGTGGAACTGGCCAACCAGGCCGGCACGGTGATCCTGCAGATTCGCGAAGGCACCGGCGAAGCAGTACAAGCGGTAAGTGCGTTTGCCAATGAGCGGGGCAATCGCTGAGCCATTGGCGCTGGCTGTCTGCAGGTTAACTTCGCAGCCAGCGCACATGCCGCCCCAGTTCATCAAATAGCGTCACCACCGAGCGTAACGCCCGGCAATCAGGCCGCGTCAACAACCACAGCGCCGTATCGTGCCCTGCCAGCGCAGGGCCCAGCGGTTGCAGGCCATCGCCCATCAGAAACTCCGGCAGCGCCGCCACGCCCAACCCCGCGCGCACTAATTCGGTCACCGACTGCATGCTGTTGCACCGATAACGGGGACGCACGCCCGGCAAATGCTCACGGCGCCAGATGACGGTGGGGTGATCGGGTAAAAAATCGTCCGGCGCGATCCAGGCCAGGTCGGCCCACTCATGGTCTGGGTGCAGGCGCGCATAGTCGGCACTGGCACACACCTGGTAGGTCACCGCACCCAGGCAACGTCCGACAAGATGTGCTGGCGGCGTCTTGGTCAGGCGCAGGGCGATATCCGCATCGCGGCGGCTGAGGTTGGCGAAGTCATTGGAGGTGCTCAGTTCCAGGGTCAACGCCGGGTAGGCCGGCATGAACTGCGCGAGGGCCGGCAACAGCAAGCCTTGCAACACCGAGTCGGTGCAGGTCAGGCGCACGGTACCGCTGATCACTTCACCGCCCTGCTCCACGCCAATACGCGCCGCCTCCAGCGCCTGTTCGGCACGCTCGGCCTGTTGGGCCAGGTTGCTCGCCAGGCTGGTGGGCAAATAACCGGCACGGCTTTTTTCAAACAGGGTCTGGCCCAGCGCCGCCTCCAGCCGCCGCACCGCACGGAATACCGTGGACACATCGACCCGCAGCAGCGCCGCCGCCCGCGCCAGGGTACCGCCGCGCACCAGGGCCAGGATCAATGACAGGTCGGCGTAGTCGATTTGATAGTGCGTGACTGCATTGAACATATGGGCAAACGCCAATATTGATTGCGTGAGCGCCAATTTATAGTGGGTATCACCCCACCACAAGTCATGGACGTACATGATGCCAACCCCCGCGCTGCACCTTGCCCTGATCGGTGATTACACCCCCGATGTGACCGCCCACCAAGCCATTCCCATGGCCCTGCAACAGGCCGCCGACGTTCTGGGCCTGAACGTCCAAGTGCAATGGCTGGCCACCGACACCCTCACCTCCACTTCTGCCCTGAGCGACTTCGACGGTTTCTGGTGCGTGCCCGGCAGCCCCTATCGCGATGTCGACGGCGCCTTACGGGCGATACGTTTTGCCCGCGAACAAGGTCGCCCTTTCCTCGGTACCTGCGGCGGTTTTCAACATGCCGTGCTGGAATATGCCCGCCATGTGCTCGGCTGGGCCGATGCCCAGCACGGCGAATTAATGCCGGATGCTGAACGCGCTGTCATCACGCCGCTGAACTGCTCCCTGGTGGAGGTGAGCGACACCGTACGCCTGGCCCCGTACACGCGCATTGCCCAGGCCTACGGCCGCCTGGACATCCACGAGGGTTACCGTTGCCGCTACGGCATCAACCCCGCCTTTGCCGACGCCCTGCTGGACGCCAACCTGATTCCCACCGGCCACGATTCGGCGGGCGATCTGCGCGCGGTGGAACTGCTCGACCACCCGTTCTTCGTCGCCACCCTGTTCCAGCCCGAACGCGCCGCACTCAAGGGCATCACGCCGCCGCTGGCGATTGCGCTGCTCAAGGCCTGCCAGGAGGTATCGGTATGATCGCCAAGACACCCGCCCCACCTTATTACGCGGTAATTTTCAGCTCGCTGCGCACCGGCGCCGACCTGGGTTATGGCGAGGCCGCCACACGCATGCTGGAACTGGCCAGGCAACAACCGGGGTTCCTGGGGGTGGAATCGGCGCGGGAGGATGGACTGGGGATCACCGTGTCCTACTGGGCCAGTGAGGCGGCGATACTGGCCTGGAAACAGCAGGCCGAGCATCGGCAGGTGCGCGAGCAAGGGCGGGCCACTTGGTATGAGGCGTTTCACACACGGGTATGCAAGGTAGAGCGGGCCTACACCTTCTCCACTTGAATCACCGAACCCGGTGGGAGCTGGCTTGCCTGCGATGCAGACACCTCGGTGATGCAGTGAAACCGCATTGATACTATCGCAGGCAAGCCAGCTCCCACATTTGCTCGTCATCGTTAGCAAAATCGCGGACGCTCAGCTCACCAAACTACGCAACGCGCTGATCTGCGGGATCTCTACCCGGCGCATATACACACGCAGCGGCTCGGTGATGTTGATGCGCTCGTCGATATTCTGGTCGAGCAACAACTGCAGGCGGACTCGGCACAGGGTCATGGTGTGGTCGGCGGCCGGCAGCCAGACGAACTCGGCCGTGGGGATGATGCCGTCATCGGCCACGTCCATGCCGAATGAGTCTTCGCTGAAACGTACGATGTACTGGCCGGTCTTGCGGTTGAGGCCGACAAATCCCTGGAGTTGGTCGGCGGCCTGGCAGATAAGCTCGGAAGTGATGCGCATGGTAAACCTCACTGAAAAGTCCCACAGGGACTGGAAAGATGGTTTACACGCGTGGCAGAAATTACCGCCCTCTGACGGGGCAGCTACCCGTAAGAATACTGCAACGCCCTGCAAAAAAGTCGACAAAATTGGCCGGTGCGCACGTTAATGTCGGTTTGGTGATAGCGCCGTTCGCAATCAATTGTTAAAAAGGACACCTTCTCAAAGTTACCTCCACGAAAGGACTTCGCATATGCCTGTCACGTTTTCCAAAAGCGCCTTGCTGCTGGCGTTGATGCTCGGCCTTGGCCAGGCACAGGCTGCCGAACCGGTCAGCCCGGCCGAATTGGCGACAAACGAAGGCATCCCCTATCCTGCCGTGATCGCTCACCGTGGCGCATCCTACGACGCACCTGAATCCACCGCCGCTGCCTACAAAGTTGCACGCGACCTGGGCGCCGACTACCTGGAACTGGACTTGCAACGCAGCAAGGACGGCGTGCTGTTCGCTCTGCACGACAACAACCTGCAGCGCACCACCGACGTCGCCACCAAGTTCCCCGAGCGCAAAGACGCGCCTGCCAACGAGTTCACCTGGAAAGAACTGCAAACCCTCGACGCCGGCAGCTGGTTCAACGCCGCCTACCCGGACCGCGCGCGCCCTGGTTTCGTTGGCCTGAAAATCCTGAGCCTGGACGACATCATCAAGATCGCCGAAGGCAACCCCTC